>ERZ780207.281-NODE-281-length-61841-cov-19.843670_pt1 | contig 61841 bp, 66 predicted proteins | sample MGYA00510977_ERZ780207 | MGnify/ENA primary metagenome ERZ780207 (study PRJEB29588, sample SAMEA2151383) | human gut metagenome | biome: human gut; feature: human-associated habitat; material: faeces | place: Denmark | collected 2008/2010 ...
TTAAACCACATGTTCCTCCGCTTGTGCGGGCCCCCGTCAATTCCTTTGAGTTTCACCGTTGCCGGCGTACTCCCCAGGTGGGACACTTAACGCTTTCGCTGTGCCACTCAGATCTCTCTCGACCCGAACAGATAGTGTCCATCGTTTACTGCGTGGACTACCAGGGTATCTAATCCTGTTCGATCCCCACGCTTTCGTGCCTCAGCGTCAGTAGCGCGCTGGAAAGCTGCCTTCGCAATCGGAGTTCTGCGTCATATCTATGCATTTCACCGCTACACAACGCATTCCGCCTTCCTCGCACGCACTCGAGCACGCCAGTTTCAACGGCGACACCGGGTTGAGCCCGGAACTTTGACCGCTGACTTGGCGCGCCGCCTGCGCACCCTTTAAACCCAATAAATCCGGATAACGCTCGCATCCTCCGTATTACCGCGGCTGCTGGCACGGAGTTAGCCGATGCTTTTTCTTCGGGTACTCTCAATACGGGACGCGTCCCGCACGTTACTCCCCGACAAAAGAGGTTTACAATCCGTAGGACCGTCTTCCCTCACGCGACTTGGCTGGTTCAGGCCTGCGCCCATTGACCAATATTCCTCACTGCTGCCTCCCGTAGGAGTCTGGTCCGTGTCTCAGTACCAGTGTGGGGGACCTTCCTCTCAGAACCCCTACGCATCGTCGCCTTGGTGGGCCGTTGCCCCGCCAACTAGCTAATGCGCCGCATGCCCATCCCCTACCGGCTGGCCTTTCCCCTGAATGCCATGCAGCACCCAGGACTATGGGGGATTAGTCCGCATTTCTACGGGTTATACCCCTGTAGGGGGCAGGTCGCATACGTGTTACTCACCAGTGCGCCGGTCGCCGACAGGCGTATTGCTACGCCCTCGCTGCCCCTCGACTTGCATGTGTTAAGCCTGTCGCTAGCGTTCATCCTGAGCCAGGATCAAACTCTTCGTTGTTGATTGTATCTTATTTTTACTTCTTCTCGGAAATAATGTTTTGAATACGCTAAACGCCTAAGTTGATTTCTCGTCCCGGCCCGGCCGATGATTCATTTTCGCCTTTATGCTGTACCTGTCGTTCAGGAACCGACGGGACTAATTATGTCCCATCTTGTTCTCTTGTACTACTTGTCAAAAAACTGCAACATTTCAATGATCTCGCTTTCCGTGTCGGAGTGTTACCCCTGAAAAGCGAGTGCAAAGTTATAGCTTTTTTCAATACCAGCAAAATATTTCGACAAAAAAGTGCGAAAAAAGTGCATTTTTTCTTGATTTCTGCTGTTTTTCGGCGTTCAACGTGCAAAAAATGCAAATTTTGAGGTTTTCGAAACCATTCTCCCCTGTGGCGGAAATTTCGCCGTACGCGCCAAAATCACACCGAGATTTCATATTATATATAATATAGTGATGCGCAATATCCCCCATCAAGAGGCAATCCACTTACTCAAAGAAATTGGATTTATTAAAGGAAAGTAGTAATTTTGTAAAAAATTTGTATCCATCATATAATATAAATATATGAAAAAGACATTACTCTCCTGCATTACAATATTGGCAATGGGCTATGCTGGCACCTTAGAGAATAAGGCCGCCACTATGCAACAAATGCGCTTTCATTGCGAAAAAGACACAACAGAACTCAATGCGCTGCTCGAAAAAGGGCTGAAAAGCGGAAAAAAGTCGGCGAACGAACTGGTGACATTCTACGCTTACGAACTTCTGGGCCGCCCATACGTGGCACACACACTGGAAGGCGAAACTGAAATGCTCACCATTAATATCGACGAACTCGACTGCACCACTTTTGTGGAAACATTATACGCTTTGGCTCGCACCACCATGAGCGAACGCTATTCTTGGAGAGATTTCGCCAACAATCTCGAAAATGTGAGATACCGCGAAGGACGCATCGACGGATATGCATCAAGACTACATTATATAAGTGAGTGGGCTGTGGACAACACAAGCCGTGGCAACATTGAGGAAATCACCAAAGATGTGCCCAGCGCAAGAGAACTCATCAAGACCATCAACTTTATGAGCACACACCGTGACTCCTACCCTGCTCTTAAGGATGATGAAACATTCAACACCATCAAAAAATACGAGGACGGCTACCGCAACCACAAAACTTACTATCTGAAAAAGGAGCAATTGAACGGAAAAGGCATCTGCAACGCCGTTCAAGAGGGCGATTTCGTAGGACTGGTGTGCAAAACTCCAGGATTGGACATCTCGCACATGGGCATGGTGGTGAAAAACGAGAAAGGCGAATTGGTGGTGATCGACGCATCTATGACAGGAGGCAAGGTGATGAAAGAACCAAAACCCATCGTGGAATATCTTCGCCCCAAGAAAGGCGTGATTGGCGTGAGATTCTTCCGAATCAAGAAAAGAGACTACTAAACACACTACACATATAGTAGAATCGGGTGCTTCCAAACGGAAATGCCCGATTTTTTTGTTACTTTTCTGCTAAGCCTCGAAATCTATTACATATTATCACAAATAGCAGATTTTCACAGACAATCTAACAGCAACAAGCTTTATTTTTCCAAAAATTATCTGTATATTTGCATTATCAAATGCTGTACTGCTCTCTATCAGAACATTCATCTACATCTATAAATAGGCAACAGCAACGGCCCTAATGTATCTAATTTCGAGGATATTCGTGGTTGCAAGATGTTTTGTTTGCCTCTAATAATAATCTTTCCACAAATCAGAAACTTATGAAACAGCAAATTCCACACCCTCTTATTTCCATCATTCCACTCCTCGTATTGATTGTCATGATAGTGACGGTAATGAAGATGCTTCCCAATGACGCTCTAAGTGGAGCCAGCCAGATATCGATGCTGATTGCAACCACTATCTGCGTAGCTCTTTCAATGTCAATCTACCGCATCAAATGGCAAGTATTTGAGGACAGCATCAAGGCAACCATAGGCGACACCTCCGTGTCAATACTAATTCTGCTACTGATAGGCGTGATGTCGAGCACATGGATGATTAGCGGAGTAGTACCCACATTGATATATTACGGAGTGCAGATTATCACGCCATCGTTCTTCCTGCCATGCGCTTGCATCATTTCTTCACTGGTGTCGGTGATGACAGGCACATCGTGGACAACGATAGCCACAATAGGCATCGCCTTGCTTGGCATTGGCAATGCGCTCGGCATACCCGAACCATTTACGGCAGGTGCCATTATATCTGGCGCTTATTTCGGTGACAAGGTGTCGCCAATGTCCGACACTACCGTGCTTGCATCTTCCGTATCTGGAGCCGACCTCTTCAAGCATATCCGTTGCATGATGCACACCACCGTGCCGAGCATCACCATCAGCCTATTGCTTTACCTTGTAATGGGATTTTGGTTCTCTGGCGAACGAGTAGAACCAAGCATCTATCTTGAAGGATTGGAGCACAGCTTCAACATAAGCGCATGGACGCTCCTCGTTCCTGTATTTAGTGGCATTCTAATTTGGAAGAAAGTACCTTCCTTCATCACTCTCATACTTTCTGCATTGGCGGCAATCGTGTGCGCCATCGTATTGCAACCCGACGCGCTATTGGAAATAGCCGGCACACAAACCGCAACGGTTAGCAACATATTTACAGGATTGCTGAAAGTTTGCTACACCAGCACACAACTTGACACGGGATTCGCAGAAGTGAACAACCTTGTTGCCACACGAGGCATGGCAGGTATGCTCGACACCGTTTGGCTCATACTCTGCGCCATGTGCTTCGGCTCGTGTATGGTGGCAAGCAATATGCTCAAGAGCCTCACACACATTCTTCTCAAGACCATTCACAACACTTTCTCTCTCGTGACATCAACAGTTGTGTCGGGTGTGGTGCTCAATCTCATCATGGGCGACCAGTTCCTTTCCATCATCATGAACGCATCAATCTACAAGGAAGAATACGCCAACCGTGGTTATCAGCCAGAGCTCCTGAGCCGTTCCACAGAGGACTCTGCCACCGTCACCTCCGTTCTCGTTCCGTGGACAGCCTGTGGTATGACTCAATCAACGGTGCTTGGTGTGCCAACCCTTGTTTATCTTCCATTCTGCTTCTTCAACATCCTAAGCCCCATCATGAGCATCATCTTCGCATTGCTTGGAAAAATACCTAAAGGTGATGATAATACTGCAGAATGAACGTGCAAAAATTGTCGTCAATAAAAAACTCGTTGGTAGAATCAAATGTTCAACCAACGAGTAAAAAAATGTCTGAAAAAAACTATTTCAAGTTGAGACCAATCATATCTTCAAGCGACACGAAGTTGTAGCCTTTCTTTTGAAGAGTGGTGATGATTTTGTCGAGTTTGAGATAGAATTTATCGGTGCGAGCGTCGTCGGTGCCAAGGTGAATCATAAGGAAATGTCCATTAAGGGTGTGCTTCTTTTCCCATTTCATCATATTATCGTAGAGCCATTGGCTGCTACGATATTTTTCTGCCTCCATAGGCATACCATGCCAAGTGTAGTCTTCGTTTGATGCTGTGCCTGGGGTGAAATTCACGATTTGAAGTCCCAATTCCTTTGCCCACGATGAGATGGTGCTGTTGTAATATTCATAAGGTGGAATAAAATATGGTGCTTGCTCCTTGGTGATGCCAAATTTCGACATCACTTCATAGCCCTTCAGCATATCGGTGGTGAACTCATCTTTAGTGACGAGCAGAGAATCGCGATTTTCCCAAGCCGCATATTGCAAGTGACCGTAACTATGACTGCCCACATAGTGGCCGCCAGCCTGAATGCGCTTAACGATATCAGGGAACGACTCAAAGAAATGGCCTGTGAAGAAGAATGCACCTTTCACATTTCGCTTCTTCAATGTGGAAATGATATAGTTGGCACCATCGGTCTTGTCGTGAGAGGTAAACACCAGGCAAATGTTCTTTTTGCTTGGGTCGCCTTGCTTGATGCCACCTTCATCATACACATTCTTATCGGCAGAGGCTGCATCGGCTTGTGCCCTACCCTCTTTCTGATAATACGAGAGTGGGAAAGTGAGCGAAGCCGTGCCGTCCATCGTTGGTTCGTTTGTTGAATAGTCGTGAGTGTTGTCGTGGTACACCACATCGCCCGGCTGGAAACGGAGGTAAGCGTTGGCGGTGACATGCGGCATGTCGTCGGTGATATTCACGCCTCGCAAACTGCTGAAAATGGTGCTATACACCGGTCCATCAACCAAGCCGCCCACCGGGTGACCAAGGTTTTGGAACACCCAGTTGCTGTGAGTGGCACGAGGGTATGTGCCGCCCTTAGGCAACTCCACAATCATACTTGTACCCCAAGGATTGCATCCAAAGAGCCAATCGCGGAGTGAGCCTTCCATCTCCTCGAAAGAGTCATCACCAGAAAGTTTGCGGTAGAGGATACACTGTGTGAGCATGGCTGTGGTGAGATTGTTCGAACACCAAATGCCAGGAATGCCCCACAAAAATGGGTGTGCCTGTCCACGCTCATAAGTGCGAGCAATGCCAGCACGCATATTGCGCAAAAATTCAGCCTTCAGACGAGCATCGGTAGTGTGAGCAGCAATTTGATAATGCCCCATATTCATAAATGGGTACCACTGGTAGTGGCGTGCACTATCTGCGCCCATCCATGGAGTGACTGGCTCACGGCGGCCATATTCCACGGCTTTGGTCAAATACTTTCCATCGCCAGTCATGCGGAAAAGTTCCACAGAACCTAATTGCATATCATCAACCCAGTTGTCTTCCTCATAAATGTAAGGAGAAACCACCGACACGGTTTGAGTGTTGCCGGGCTTGTCGATACCCACTTGAAGCGCATCGGCTGCCTTTGACGAGATTTTTTGCGAAAATTGAGGATAGAAAGGTTTCAACACCTCGGCACCAAGTGCAAAATCGCTGGCAAACTTACCTGCCGTGCTGGCTGCACCCATTGTGGCATTCATATATGTGCCACGTTGCTGTGGTTTGCCATCGATAAAATAAACGGGGCGGCCATTGTTTGGACCTCTACCATAGTCGGAAGGGTCGGTTTGTGGCAATTTTTGACCTATGTGGTCACGGTCGTCGGCAATCTGATTGTAAAGTTCACCTTTTTCAGGATTCATTCTGTCGAGCCAGTCGAGTCCCCAATAAATTTCATCTACAATATCGGGAATACCATTTGCTCCTGGCAAACCATTTGCCTGGTAAGAATCGGTGAAGGCATCAGGATTCTGCTGATAAGCGAAAAGCATCTGATAGATGGCGTTGGCTGATGTGGTGGTGTATTGGAGCAAATCAGCAGCGTCGTGCCAACCGCCTCTCACATCAATGTGCTGGCCCTCTTTAGTGGCATGGTAGCGAATGAACGCATCTTTCTGGTGGCAACTGTCGCGCAAAAACGGATTGAATCCGCAACGCTGCTGGCGCATATAGTTGAGCACAAAATCGGCTGTACCATCATACACATGCCCATTGATAGGAAAAATGGACGATTCACAGCCGTTAACCACTATTCTGTAAGTGCCTTGACGAGTGAAATCGGAGAAATTCAAGCGATAAGTGGCTTTCATACCACCCAAAGCACCCATCGGCTTCACTGCCTTAGAAGTGTAAACCACTTTGCCGGTAAACACATCTACCAGCTGAAACGATGACACTTCGGTGGCTTCTTCGCTTAAATAAACTGCCACCTTCGAGGTTTTAGGAATGTAGCCTAATTGATTAATTCTTACCCATGAATCTGCAAACATGGAAAGAAAAGCCACACAAAATGATAAAAAAAGGATTAAACGCTTCATTATTCGTCGTAATTTTTAGTTATTGCTTCCCAACAGGCCTTTGCCAAAGTCATGTCGGCATCATCTTCTGAGTTTTCCCAATAGAGCAAACCGCCCAGCCCGAGGCTATGAATCCACTCTCCTTTCACGGCTATGCTTCGTGGATTGTCGTAAGAGCCATAAAATTTTCCCTTATATTTTGCGTAAGGAGTGCGGGCTTCCTCGTCCCACAAGTCGAACTCGAAATTTGGATTGGATTTGAGTTTCACAATTTGCTTGTAATCAACCGCAGTAGTGAGACCGTCGTGGCTATGGCGAAGATAGAAAGGAATACCCAAAAGCATTTTCTCAAACGGCACGCCCAACTTGGCATAAGAGCGAATAGCCGACATACAGTCGTAATACGATGTGGAGGAAATAATGGCAGACTGGAAATGTGGAGCCGCGTCCATGTCGTAGGTCATAATGTTGATATAATCCACATACGGCACCACTGCCTGAATATCCACATATTTCTTTCCACTATCGGTGCTTTGCATATCCATCACATAACCTGCGAAACTGAGAATATAGTCGTTACCGAGTGCCTCACGAAGGTCTTTCATCAACAGGGTGTAGTTTTTCGTGTCGGTTTTAGGGTCGGAAGCATGACCACTCCACGACAAACCTGGAAATTCCCAGTCAATATCTATGCCATCGAGGTTCCATTTTTTGCAAAAGGCAAGACAATCGGCGGCAAACTGCTTACGCATCTCTGGCGAAGCCGACATTTTTGAGAATCCGCCACCTTGGCGATTGTCGCTGTTGCTCACCGTATGGGTGAAAGCGAGGCAAATCTTTAAATTAGGATTTTGTTTCTTTAATGCCATCACTTGGCGAAAGCGAGATTCATTGCCCTGCAACTTGAAGGTTTTATACACGCCATCCACCACATACAGTTCCGCAAAGGCATAATTAATATGCGTAACAATATCGGGATCGGGCAACTTATCGCCATAATAAGTGCAATATGCAAGACAAATCTTATTTTGTGGCTGGCTCGCAAAGGCACCGAATGGGTAAAGCGCAGTAAGCAGCACCACGAAAGTTGATAATACGAAATTCTTTATCATTTGAAGTTAAAAAGTAAATAGAAAGTTTTAACCCTGTGTTGGGTTTTAGTCCATGATTTTTACAAAGATAATAGAAAGTTCAGACTTAATAAAATAAAAAACGTCCGCTCATCAATAAAGATGAACGGACGCATGTTGGATTTATCATAGTGAGAGGCTTGCCTCTCAATGAAAATCAAAGAATTACTCAGCAGCAGCTTCAGTAGCAGGAGCAGCTTCAGCCTTAGGAGCAGCCTTCTTACCACCACGACGGGTAGTCTTCTTAACGGCTTTCTTCTTGTCGGCGAGCATTGCTTCGTTATAGTCAACGAGTTCAATGAAGCAAGTCTTAGCGTTATCACCAAGACGGTTGCCAAGTTTCAAAATGCGTGTGTAGCCACCTGGACGGTCAGCAATCTTTTGAGAAATGTTGGTGAACAGTTCAGTAACTGCTTCCTTGTTTTGGAGATAGCTGAACACAACGCGGCGAGATGCAGTATCGTCTTTTTTCGCTCTGTTGATGATAGGCTCAGCATAAATGCGAAGTGCTTTAGCCTTAGCCAAGGTGGTGAAGATTCTCTTGTGAAGAATCAAAGAAATAGTCATGTTAGCCAAAAGGGCTTGACGATGGCTTTTCGTGCGACCTAAGTGATTAAATTTCTTATTATGTCTCATCGTTTATTACTCTTTATCTAATTTGTACTTAGAAATGTCCATGCCAAAGGAAAGACCCAGGTTAGCCAGGAGATCTTCAAGTTCTAACAAGGACTTTTTACCGAAATTACGGAATTTGAGCAAGTCGGTCTTGTTGAAGACTACAAGCTCAGAAAGTGTTTCAACTTCAGCCGACTTCAAGCAGTTGAGAGCACGAACGCTGAGGTCCATGTCCACGAGCTTGGTCTTAAGAAGTTGTCGCATGTGGAGAACTTCTTCATCAAATTCTTCGTTACCTTCATTTTCAGTTGCATCAAGAGCAATTTTCTCGTCAGAGAAGAGCATGAAGTGTTGAATAAGAATCTTAGCAGCTTCCTTGAGCGCATCCTTAGGCTGAATAGAGCCATCGGTAGTAATTTCGAGTGTCAGTTTCTCGTAGTCGGTTTTCTGCTCGACACGGTAGTTGTCAACAGTGTACTTAACATTGATGATAGGGGTGTAGATCGAGTCGATAGCAATAGTATCGATAGTGTCGTTAGCATTGCGATTTTCATCAGCCGACACATAACCACGGCCCTTATTAATATTAAGATCAATCTGGAAACTTGTGCTTGGATCCATGTGGCAAATCACGAGCTCTGGGTTCAGAACCTCGAAGCCATTAAGAACCTTACCGATGTCACCAGCTTTAAACACATCCTGGCCCGAAACCTTGATGGTAGCCTTCTCAAATTCGGTGTCTTCTACCACTCTCTTGAGGCGCACCATTTTAAGGTTGAGGATTACGTTGGTCACGTCTTCCTTTACGCCAGGGATTGTAGCGAATTCGTGTTTCACACCATCAATGCGAATGTTGCAGATCGCATAGCCCTCAAGAGATGAGAGCAAGATACGACGCAAAGCATTGCCGATAGTAACACCATAACCCGGTTCCAATGGACGGAATTCGAATTTGCCGAATGTGTTGTCGGCTTCCAGCATCAATACTTTGTCTGGTTTCTGAAATGCTAAAATAGCCATGGATGTTAAATTTTACTGTTTAGAATACAATTCAACGATTAACTGTTCCTTGATGTTTTCTGGGATATCTTCACGTTGTGGAAGTGTGATCATCTTACCACCCTTGAGATTTTCGTCCCATTCAATCCAAGGATACTTGCTGTGGTTGAAACCAGCAAGACTGTCTTGGATAACTTCAAGTGATTTAGATTTCTCGCGAACGGCAACCACTTCACCAGGAGTTACATGATAGGAAGCGATGTTTACTACTTGACCATCAACAGTGATGTGACGGTGGAGCACCAACTGACGTGCAGCTGCACGAGTAGGAGCGATACCAAGACGGTAAACAACGTTGTCGAGACGAGACTCGAGTAATTGAAGAAGAACCTCACCAGTTACACCCTTGTTAGAAGAAGCTTTCTTGAAAAGGTTGCGGAACTGACGTTCGAGCACACCGTAGGTGTATTTAGCCTTTTGTTTTTCGCGAAGCTGAGTACCATACTCAGAGAGTTTTCTTCTTCTGTTGGCGCCGTGCTGGCCCGGAGCGTAGTTCTTACGAGCAAGAACTTTATCTTCACCGAAGATTGCTTCGCCCAATTTGCGGGCAATTTTAGATTTTGGACCGGTATATCTAGCCATTTTTTAAATAATTAAAGTTTGTTTATGAATCGCTTCAGTGCAGCCGCGATTGCAGAGAGGTTGTTAAATAAAATGCAATCTATTCACTGACAGAGATTCGCGAAAAAATAAATGAAATAATTTAAGAGCTTAAACTAAATTTGATTCATTAAACTCTTCTTCTCTTAGGAGGACGGCATCCGTTGTGTGGAAGTGGAGTAACGTCGATAATCTCAGTTACTGCAATGCCTGCACCGTGGATGGTGCGGATAGCGGATTCACGACCATTGCCTGGACCCTTAACGTAAGCCTTCACCTTGCGAAGACCGAGGTCGTAAGCAACCTTTGCACAATCTTGAGCGGCCATTTGGGCTGCGTAAGGAGTGTTCTTCTTAGAACCACGGAAACCCATCTTACCGGCAGAAGACCATGAAATAACTTGTCCCTCGCTGTTTGCGAGACACACAATGATGTTGTTGAAAGAAGAATGAACGTGAAGTTGACCAACACCGTCAACTTTAACAACTCTCTTCTTAGCTGCGACTGTCTTTTTTGCCATACTTTAAAATTATTTAGTAGCTTTCTTCTTGTTTGCAACTGTTTTCTTACGTCCCTTACGTGTACGGGCATTGTTCTTGGTGCTTTGACCACGAACAGGAAGACCGTTACGGTGACGGATACCACGGTAGCAACCGATATCCATCAGACGCTTGATGTTCATTTGGATTTCGCTACGAAGGTCACCTTCTACCTTGTAGTTTTCAGTGATGACTTCACGCACCTTTGCTGCTTCATCATCAGTCCAATCCTTAACCTTAGTGTCTTCGCTAACACCGGCCTTACCAAGGATTGTGGCGGCAGCGCTACGACCGATACCATAAATATAGGTGAGCGCAATTACGCCTCTTTTGTTTTGAGGGAGATCAACTCCGACTATACGTACTGCCATATAATTATTTTATTTTTTGCAAATTTACTAAAAATTATCCTTGACGCATCTTCATCTTAGGATTTTTCTTATTAATCACGTAAAGACGACCCTTGCGACGAACGATTTTGCAGTCAGGGGTGCGTTTTTTAATTGAGGCTCTTACTTTCATTATAGTAATTGTTTTTTATTTGTATCTAAAAGAAATTCTACCTTTGGAAAGATCGTATGGCGACATTTCTACTTTCACTTTATCGCCAGGGAGGATTTTGATGTAGTGCATACGCATCTTACCGGAAATGTGGGCAGTGATTTGGTGTCCGTTTTCCAATTCAACGCGGAACATTGCATTCGACAATGCCTCTACGATTGTTCCATCGATTTCAATAGCGGTCTGTTTGGCCATATTGTAATTTAAATTAGTATATTGATGAATTAAATAAAGCGTTCGCCAAGCACCTCCTTGACATAATCAAACGACGACAAGATGTCGGGCTTGCCATTATGAATAGCGATTGAGTGCTCATAATGAGCAGAAGGCTTCCTGTCTTTAGTGCGGGTGGTCCAGCCATCTCTTTCAATAACTATGTTCTTGCTTCCCTGATTAATCATTGGCTCTATAGCAATGCACATACCATTTTTAATGAGTGGACCAGTGCCACGGCGTCCAAAGTTTGGAACTTCAGGGTCTTCGTGGAGCTTACGTCCCACGCCATGACCACACATCTCTCTCACCACGCTGTAACCACGCTTTTCGCAGTAGTCTTGAATGGTGTGACCGATGTCGCCGATGCGATTTCCAGGAACTGCAGCGTTGATACCCTCGTAGAGCGACTCTTTAGTGGTACGCAAAAGTGCTTTCACATCTTCTGCAACCTCGCCTACACAGAATGTGTAAGTGGAATCGCCATTGAAACCCTCTTTGGTCACGGCACCACAGTCGATCGACACGATGTCGCCTTCCTGAAGTGCGTAGGTTGAAGGAATGCCATGAACCACAATTTCGTTGACCGAAATGCAGAGCGTAGCAGGATATCCATACAGACCAAGGAAACCCGGAACACAGCCTTGTGAGCGAATATATTCCTCGGCTATTTGGTCGAGCTTGCGAGTGGTAATCCCCGGGGCCACCCACTTGGCCATTTCGCCAAGTGTGCGTGCCACCACGAGATTAGCTTCGCGCAGAAGCTCTATTTCTTCATCAGTTTTAAGATAAATCATCTTTAATATCTGACTAAACTATCCGTCGATTTAACCTTGAGTGCGTCCCTTGACTTTGCCCGACTTCATCAAGCCGTCGTAATGGTGCATCATCAAGTGAGTCTCAACTTGTTGTAATGTATCGAGTACAACACCTACTGTAATGAGCAATGAAGTGCCACCGAAGAACTGAGCGAAATTCTGGTTTACACCGAACAAGCGAGCAAATGCTGGCATGATTGCCACGATACCCAAGAAGATAGAACCTGGGAGGGTGATGCGTGACATAATTGAGTCGATGTATTCAGCAGTCTTCTTGCCAGGCTTGATACCTGGAATGAAGCCGCTGTTCTTCTTCATATCTTCCGCCATCTGAGTTGGGCGAACTGTGATTGCAGTATAGAAGTATGTGAATGCGACAATCATCAAGAAATATACAAGGTTGTACCAGAAACCATTCATATCACTGAAAGTGCGAGCGAATGAAGCCATGAAGCCGTCTTCGTTCTGGCTGGTGCTGAAGCCTGCAAGTGTGATAGGAATAAACATCAAAGCCTGAGCGAAGATGATAGGCATCACATTAGCGGCATTCACTTTCAATGGAATGTACTGACGTGCTCCACCGTACTGACGGTTACCAATGATGCGCTTTGCATATTGCACGGGCACCTTGCGAGTGCCTTGGGTGAGCATCACTGCACCAGCAGTAACAGCGAATAAAAGGATAATTTCAACCAAGAACATCACAAGACCACCTTGAGCAGTGGTTAAGCGGCTGGTAAACTCTTCTGCGAAAGCAGATGGGAAACGAGCGATGATACCAACGAGGATGATCATTGAAATACCATTACCAATACCCTTATCAGTGATCTTCTCACCGAGCCACATGATGAACATTGAGCCAGCAGTAAGCACAATGGTGAGATAAATGATGTCGAACAAGCCGAATGCGAGAATACCATTCACTTGGTGGTTGAGGTTGAGCAGATATGCTGGAGCTTGCACCGCAAGAATAAACACAGTAAGATAACGTGTGTATTGGTTAAGCTTCATTCTGCCGCTTTCGCCTTCACGCTGCATCTTTTGGAAACTTGGCAATACCATGCCAAGCAATTGAATCACAATTGACGCGGTGATGTAGGGCATAATACCCAAGGCAAAAACAGACGCCTGGGAGAATGCACCACCACTGAACATATCAATAAGCTGCATCAGACCACTCTGCTGAGTGAACTCACGCATTTTTTGAAGCGCAGTAGGGTCGAGACCAGGAAGCACAACATGACATCCAAATCGATACACAAGCACGAAAAGGAATGTGATTGTAATGCGCTTTCTAAGCTCTTCAATCTTCCAGATGTTTTTTAATGTTTGAATGAGTTTCATCAGTTTTATACTTTTGCAGTTGTACCTCCGGCTGCAGCGATTACTTCTTCAGCCTTCTTTGAGAAAGCATTTGCTTCTACATCGAGTTTCTTGGTGAGAGTACCGTTAGCGAGCACTTTCACGAGTTGGTTCTTGCGAACAAGACCAGCTGCCATGAGGTCGGCTACTGTAATCTTTTCAAGATTCTTTGCGTTTGCAAGTTCTTCAAGAGTAGAAACATTTACTGCCTTGTATTCAACACGGTTGATGTTCTTAAAACCGAATTTAGGAACACGGCGTTGGAGTGGCATCTGACCACCTTCGAAACCAACCTTTTGTGAATAACCTGAACGTGACTTAGCGCCCTTGTGACCACGGGTAGAAGTACCACCCTTGCCTGAACCAGGACCGCGGCCAATACGACGTTTTTTCTTATTTGAACCTACAGCGGGTTGTAAATTACTTAATTCCATAATTGCTATTAATGTTTTAAGCGTTCGTAACTTCTACCAAATGACGAACAGTGTTAACCATACCCAAGACTTGAGGAGTAGCTTCCTTCTCAACGACTTGATTCAATTTTTTAAGACCCAGTGCATCGAGGGTCTTTTTTTGACGAGCAGGACGATTGATTCTGCTCTTCACTTGCTTAATCAAAATTTTAGCCATATCGATGTACCTAAGAATTAACCGTTAAACACTTTGTCCAAAGTTACGCCACGATAGTGAGCGATTTCCATTGGTGAACGCATTTCGCTGAGAGCAGCGATTGTAGCCTTCACAAGGTTGTGAGGGTTAGACGAACCCTTAGACTTACAAATCACATCAGTGATACCGATGCTTTCAAGCACTGCACGCATCGCACCACCGGCCTTAACACCGGTACCAGGAGTAGCTGGCTTCATGATAATGCGGCTGCCACCGAACTTTGCAACTTGTTCGTGAGGAATTGTGCCCTTGTGTACAGGAACCTTGATGAGGTTTTTCTTAGCCACTTCCACGCCCTTAGCAATAGCAGTGGTAACTTCATTAGCCTTACCGAGACCATAACCAATCACGCCATTGCCATCACCTACTACAACGATAGCAGCGAAAGTGAAAGTACGACCACCCTTGGTAACCTTGGTGGTACGGTTGATGGCCACGAGGCGATCTTTCAACTCAATATCGCTAGTTACTTTAACTCGATTATTTTTCTTTACCATGTTTTTTAAAATTTAAGTCCGCCTTTGCGAGCGCCGTCGGCCAGTGATTTGATTCTACCATGGAAGAGGAAACCGTTACGGTCGAAAACTACTGTTTCAATACCTTTTTCAATGGCCTTCTTAGCCACAGCTTCACCAACCTTGGCAGCGATTTCAGATTTAGTTCCTTCAGTGATTCCCTTTGAAGAAGCAGAAACAACTGTATTAGCAGCAACGTCGTCGATCACTTGAGCGTAAATCTGCTTGTTGCTACGGAACACACACAAACGTGGACGTGCGGCGGTGCCGCTGATTTTACCACGAATACGTGCTTTGATTTTATTTCTTCTTTGAATTTTAGATATCATAACTGTAATCAATTATTATTTGGCGGCTGCCGTTTTACCAGACTTGCGACGAATAACTTCGCCAACGAACTTAATACCCTTGCCCTTGTAAGGTTCAGGCTTGCGGAATGAACGAATCTTTGCGCAAATCTGACCAAGAAGCTGCTTGTCGGCAGATTCGAGAGTGATAAGAGGGTTCTTATTACGTTCACTCTTTGCTTCTACCTTAACTTCTGCAGGGAGTTGCAAATAAATTGCGTGAGAGAAACCGAGAGTGAGTTGAAGAACTTGACCCTTGGACTCGGCCTTGTAACCGACACCGACAATCTCAAGCTCTTTCTTGAAGCCGGTGCTTACGCCAACTACCATGTTATGAATGAGTGCACGATACAGACCGTGTTGAGCACGTGATTCCTTTGAATCATCTGGACGGCTAACTGTAACCACGCCATCTTCAACGGCTACGCCGATCAATGGGTTGATGGTTTGGGTAAGCTCGCCCTTAGGGCCCTTAACTGTGCAAACGTTGTCTTTCAAATCTACTGTTACGCCGGCAGGTAACTGAATTGGCAATTTTCCTATTCTTGACATAATTTAATACCTCCTATAACATTAATAAACGTAACACAATACTTCACCACCAATCTTTTGCTCTTTAGCTTCCTTGTTGGTCATTACACCCTTAGAAGTAGAGAGAATGGCGATGCCTAAACCGTTCAAAACTCTTGGCATGTCTTTGTAGCCAGTGTACTGACGCAAACCTGGACGTGACACGCGAGTGAGGCACTTAATAGCGTTCACGTGATCGACAGCGTCGTACTTGAGCGCAATTTTGATAGTACCGATAGGTGAATCCTCAGTTTCCACGAATTTGTAGTTGAGGATGTAACCCTGATTGAAGAGAATCTTAGTGATCTCTTTTTTCAACTTTGAAGAAGGGATTTCAACGACACGGTGTTGTGCCTTGATCGCATTCCTCAATCTGGTTAAATAATCTGCTATTGGATCAGTCATTTTAAAAAATGTTTTAAATTGATTCGGATAAATTCCCGAACAATATTTAATACTAATTTTTTGTTTATTGCGGTTTTAAGTGATTACCAGCTTGCTTTCTTAACGCCTGGAATCAAGCCAGCAGAAGCCATTTCACGGAAGTCGATACGAGAGATACCGAACTGACGCATATAGCCCTTTGGACGACCACTCATCTTGCAGATGTTGTGGAGACGTACGGGTGAAGCGTTGTGTGGCAGCTTCTGGAGAGCTTCGTAATCGCCAGCTGCCTTAAGTGCAGCACGCTTTGCAGCATACTTGGCAACGAGGCGTTCTCTCTTAGCCTGACGGGCTTTCATTGATTCTTTTGCCATACTTATATGAAATAATTATTTAGCGTTATTAAAAGGAAGACCGAATTCTTTCAAAAGAGCATAACCCTCTTCATCGGTTTTAGCGGTGGTCACGAAGGTAATGTTCATACCTTGCATCTTGCTCACGTTGTCGATGTTGATTTCAGGGAATATGATTTGCTCAGTGATACCTACGGTGTAGTTACCACGGCCGTCGAGCTTACCAGCGATACCCTTGAAGTCGCGGATACGTGGGAGCGCGATGCGGATGAAGCGTTCCATGAATTCATACATGCGGTCACGACGCAAAGTCACGCGAGCACCGATAGGCATCTTCTTACGAACGCGGAAGTTAGAGATGTCCTTCTTTGAAAGAGTCTGCACAGCCTTTTGACCGGTGATAGTGGTCAACTCAGTGATAGCAGTCTCGATAACCTTCTTGTCCTGAGTAGCATCGCCCAAACCTTCGTTAAGAACAATCTTCACGAGCTTTGGAATCTGCATTGGGCTGCTATAGTTAAATTGCTTCATCAATGCTGGAGCAATTTTTTCGTCATATTGTTTCTTAAGGGTTGTAGCCATTACTTAATTTCCTCTCCTGATTTTTTAGAATAACGTACTGTTTTGCCCTCTACTTTCTTGAAACCAACACGAGTTGCCTTACCAGTCTTAGGATCTACCACGTTGAGGTTTGACAAGTGGATTGGGGCTTCCATCTTAATAATGCCTCCCTGAGGATGCTTTGCACTTGGCTTGGTACTCTTTGATACCATATTGATACCTTCAACGATTGCACGGTTTTCCTTAGCTTTGATGCTCAGGACACGACCAGTTTTACCCTTGTCGTCGCCGGCGAGAACGCTAACTGTATCGCCTTTCTTTATGTGTAACTTAGCCATTTAATATTAAAAACTGTGATAATTATTAAAGAACTTCGGGAGCGAGTGAAACGATCTTCATGTTGGTAGCGCGCAATTCGCGTGCCACTGGGCCGAAGATACGAGTACCACGGAGCTCACCTGAATTATTGATCAACACACATGCGTTGTCGTCGAAGCGAATATAAGAACCATCTTGACGACGGATTTCCTTGCTTGTGCGCACAACTACTGCACGTGATACAGTGCCTTTCTTTACATCTGATGATGGAATAGCACTCTTAACAGTGACTACGATGGTGTCGCCCACTGAAGCGTAACGGCGACCAGTACCACCAAGCACACGAATGCAGAGCACTTCACGAGCACCACTGTTGTCGGCTACTGATAATCTACTTTCTGTCTGAATCATAATTTAAATTACTTAGCTTTTTCGATGATTTCAACTAATCTCCATCTCTTTGTTTTGCTCAAAGGGCGAGTTTCCATCAAACGCACCTTATCGCCAATTTGGCACTCATTCTTTTCATCGTGAGCGTGGTATTTCTTCGTTTTGTTAACGAACTTACCATAGATTGGGTGTTTTTCCTTCCATTTGATGTCCACAGTGATAGTCTTGTCACCCTTGTTGCTGGAAACAACCCCAATTCTTTCTTTTCTTAAATTTCTTTTTTCCATTTCAGTTTGGGATTATTTGTTAATTTTTAATTCGCGAGCGCGAACTTCTGTTTTCATACGCGCGATATTTCTTCTGTCGACAGTGATCTTTGCAGGATTGTCGAGGGGAGAAATAGAATGCTGAATCTTTGTTTGAACATACTCTTTCTCAGCTGCATCCAAGCGTTCGAGGAGTTCTTTATCGTTCAATTCTTTGTAATCTTCCTTTTTCATGTCTTGCAATCAAATTACACTGTTTGAGTTGGATCATAATCGCGGCGAACCACAAACTTAGTTGGAATAGGGAGCTTTTGAGCTGCCAAGCGAAGTGCTTCCTTGGCAATATCATAACTTACGCCTTCTACTTCAATAAGAATACGTCCTGGAAATACAGGAGCAACATAGCCGGCCACATCACCCTTACCTTTACCCATACGCACGTCGGCTGGCTTGCGGGTGTAAGGTTTGTCAGGGAAAATGCGAACCCAAATCTGACCTTGACGTTGCATGTAGCGAGTAACAGCCACACGAGCAGCTTCAATTTGGCGAGCGGTAATCCACTTTGAGTCAAGTGCCTTAATACCGAAAGAGCCGAAGTTGAGCTGAGTACCACGCTTAGAGTATTTGCGTGTACCACCATCTGATGGTCTTCTGTATCTTAATCTTTTTGGTTGTTGTAACATTGTTGTTCAGTTGATAAAATCAAGTTTAACGATTGTTCTTTTTGTTGCGGAAACCACCACGACGGCCACCATTGCCACCACGGCGTTCGTTGCCATTGTTGGTGAAGTTAGGAGCGAGATCCTTCTTACCGTAAACTTCGCCACGGCAGATCCAAACCTTTACACCAATCAAACCAACCTTAGTGAGGGCTGGAACGAGAGCGTAGTCGATGTCGGCACGGAGAGTGTGGAGTGGAGTACGGCCTTCCTTGAACATTTCAGCGCGAGCCATTTCAGCACCGTTCAAACGTCCGCTTACAAGCACCTTGATACCTTCAGCACCAAGACGCATAGTAGAAGCCACAGCCATCTTCACAGCACGGCGGTAAGCCACCTTGCCTTCGATTTGGTGTGCGATGTTGTTCGCAACGATATGCGCATCGAGTTCTGGACGCTTCACTTCATAGATGTTGATTTGCACGTCCTTGTCGGTGAGCTTCTTCAATTCCTCTTTCAGCTTGTCAACGTCCTGACCACCCTTACCGATGATGATACCAGGGCGAGAAGTGCAGATAGTGATGGTAACCAGCTTGAGGGTACGTTCGATGACAATGCGAGATACACTTGCCTTAGCCAGACGCACGTTAAGATACTTGCGGATTTTGCTATCCTCAACCAATGTATCACCATAGTTGCTGCCACCAAACCAATTTGAGTCCCAGCCGCGGATGATACCTAAACGATTGCTAATTGGATTTACTTTCTGTCCCATAATTCTTTATGCGTCTTTTTTGTCATTGTTAATTGTATCTACTGTCAAGGTGATGTGGTTGCTACGCTTGCGAATGCGGTAGCCACGGCCTTGAGGAGCTGGACGGAGGCGCTTCAACATAGGAGCACAGTCAACTGTGATGGTCTTGATGTAGAGCTCACCGCTATCAGCTTTCTTGTCATTCTTCTGTTCCCAGTTAGAAATGGCCGACTTGAGAAGCTTCTCAACGTCTGCTGCAGCTTGCTTATTTGAGAAATGAAGGAGACCGAGAGCCTTGAAAACTTCCACGCCACGCACCATGTCAGCCACCAAACGCATCTTGCGTGGTGAGCTTGGCACATTTTTCAGCTTGGCGAAAGCAAGGTCGCGCTTGGCTTCCTTAATTTTATCTGCTGATAATCTTTTTCTTTTACCCATTGTATTTAATTCTTGTTTTTTCTAAATGAATTGGTTCCCGGGTCTATTATCGCTTGTTGTTGCCGCTGTGGCCACGGAAAGTACGAGTTGGAGCAAATTCGCCAAGCTTGTGACCTACCATGTTTTCAGTGACATAGACAGGGATGAACTTATTACCATTGTGTACGGCGAAAGTGTGGCCTACGAATTCAGGAGCAATCATAGAAGCGCGTGACCAAGTTTTAATCACGTTTTTCTTGCCGCTTTCATTCATAGCGTCAACCTTCTTTTCGAGCTTAACACTAATGTAAGGTCCTTTTTTTAATGAACGACTCATAGTTTAACTTTTAATCAAATTACTTCTTTCTTCTTTCAATAATGTACTTTGAAGATTGCTTCTTCGGAGCACGTGTCTTCAAGCCCTTAGCGTAAAGACCGTTGCGAGAACGTGGGTGACCACCTGATTGACGGCCTTCACCACCACCCATTGGGTGATCAACAGGGTTCATAACAACACCACGGTTGTGTGGACGACGACCCAACCAGCGTGAGCGACCAGCCTTACCAGACTGCTCAAGAGCGTGGTCAGAGTTGCCTACTACACCGATAGTAGCCTTGCAAGAAGCAAGGATCTTACGTGTTTCGCCCGAAGGTAATTTGATAATTGCGTAATTGCCTTCGCGAGAAGTGAGCTGTGCGAAGGTACCTGCACTACGAGCAATCGCTGCACCTTGACCAGGACGCAATTCAATGTTGTGAATTAAAGTACCAACAGGAATGTGACTAAGTGGAAGCGCGTTTCCCACTTCTGGGGCTACGTTCTCACCGCTTTCTACCATCTGACCCACTTGCAATCCGTTAGGGCAAATGATATAAGCCTTAGAACCATCAACGTAGTAAAGAAGAGCGATACGAGCCGAACGGTTTGGATCGTATTCGATTGACTTTACACGTGCTGGTACACCGTCTTTATTTCTCTTGAAGTCGATAAAGCGGAATCTGCGCTTGTGGCCACCACCAAGGTAGCGCATAGTGAGGTGACCCTCATTATTGCGACCACCTGTGGCGCCTTTGCCGACTGTAAGAGACTTTTCTGGTGTACGTGCAGTGATGTTATCAAATACACCAATAATTTTGTGTCTTTGCCCCGGTGTTGTGGGCTTCAATTTTCTTACTGCCATTTGTTTTATTAAATATTACTATAGAAATCAATGGTTTGTCCTTCGGCAAGAGTTACAACAGCCTTCTTGAAAGCTGCCACCTTACCGCGTTGAATTCCACGCTTTGTATAGCGCATTTTCTTTTTGCCTTCGTAATTCATTGTGCTGACACCCATAACCTTAACGTCGTAGAGCTTTTCTACGGCGTCTTTAATTTGGTATTTGTTGGCATCTGGAGAAACTTTGAATGAAAAACGATTGGTCTTTTCGCTGATGGCGTTGGCCTTTTCAGTTACGATTGGGATGATCATTAAGTTCATTATCTGTTACCTCCTTAAATTAAAAGTTGTTTAATACAGCCACACTGCTTTCGGTGACCACCAGCTTCTTGTTGTCAAGAATGCGATAGGTGTTCAGCTCAGCAGCAGTAATTACAAAAGTCTTCTCAATATTTCGAGCGGACAAATATACGTTCTTATTTTGAGATGGCAAAACGAGAACGGTCTTTTCGCCGTAAACTTTAATATTTTTAGCAAAGTTTACGAATTCTTTAGTTTTTGGAGCCTCAAACTTAAAGTCTTCCACTACCACAATCTGGCCACCCTGAGCCTTGAAGGTGAGAGCGGAACGGCGAGCGAGAGCCTTAACTTTCTTGTTCAACTTAAAGCTGTAGTTACGAGGACGTGGACCGAACACGCGACCACCACCTACCAACACTGGTGAGTTGATATCACCACGGCGAGCACCGCCACCACCTTTTTGGCGACCGAGCTTTTTGGTAGAACCTGAAACTTCACTTCTTTCCTTAGCTTTATGTGTACCTTGGCGCTGGTTAGCGAGGTATTGCTTAACATCGAGATATACGGCGTGCTCGTTTGGTTCGGCGAGAGCGAAAACTTCGTCGTTGAGTGTTACCTTCTTCCCGGTGTCTTCTCCTTTGATGTTATATACTGCGAGTTCCATTACTTAACGATTGATAAAATTGAACCTTTAGCACCTGGAACGCTACCCTTAACTACGAGTACATTGTTCTCAGGCATAACCTTAATAATCTGTAAATTTTGAACAGTTACACGTTCTGCACCCATGTGTCCAGCCATGCGCATGCCCTTGAACACCTTTGCAGGGTAAGAACAAGCACCGATAGAACCTGGAGCACGAAGACGGTTGTGCTGACCGTGAGTAGTCTGACCTACACCACCGAAACCATGGCGTTTTACAACACCTTGGAAACCTTTACCTTTTGAAGTACCGATCACATCGACAAATGAGGCATCGCTGAACAAATCTACAGTGATAGTATCACCAAGTTTGTACTCACCATCAAAATCTTTGAACTCGGCCAAGTGGCGTTGTGGGTTAACACCGGCTTTCTTGAAGTGACCAGCCTCTGGCTTGTTGGTGTGCTTAGCAGTTTTTTCCTGATAGCCCAACTGAATAGCAGCATAGCCGTCTTTTTCAACAGTTTTCACCTGAGTAACTACACAAGGACCTACTTCGATAACAGTGCACGGTACGTTCTTACCGTCGGCACTGAATACGGATGTCATTCCGATTTTCTTTCCTAATAATCCTGGCATTTCTCTTAATTTTTAAAAAATTTACTTAGAATCACTTTGTTTTGATTAACACGAGAGTTGATTAACTCCTAGACTTTAATTTCTACTTCAACACCGCTTGGCAACTCAAGCTTCATGAGCGCGTCAACAGTCTTAGCTGTAGAGCTGTAGATGTCGATGAGACGCTTGTAAGCAGAGAGTTGGAATTGTTCACGTGACTTTTTGTTTACGAAAGTCGAACGGTTTACAGTGAAGATGCGCTTGTGGGTTGGCAGAGGAATAGGACCGCTTACCACAGCACCAGTAGACTTCACAGTCTTAACAATCTTCTCAGCTGACTTGTCAACCAAGTTGTGATCGTAAGATTTTAATTTAATTCTGATTTTTTGGTTCATATTGTATTATGAATAAAATTATTTCAACAAGTTAACGTTACCCTTAACTTCAGTAAGCACCTTTTCTGCGATAGAGTGGCTTACCTGAGCGTAGTGAGAGAAGGACATTGTGCTGGTAGCACGACCTGAAGTGATTGTACGCAATGCTGTTACATAGCCGAACATTTCAGCAAGTGGAGCAGTTGCCTTAACGATGCGGGCACCGCTGCGGCTGGTTTCCATGCCTTCAACTTGGCCACGACGCTTGTTCATATCGCCAATCACGTCGCCCATGCTTTCTTCTGGAGTAACAACTTCTACCTTCATGATTGGTTCCATGAGCACTGGACCAGCTTGAGCGCAAGCTTTCTTGAATGCCTGTTGTGCACAGAGTTCGAATGAAAGTTGGTCAGAGTCAACTGGGTGGAACGAACCAGAAATCACAGTAACCTTGAGTTGTTCTACTGGATAGCCAGCGAGCACACCATTCTTCATTGCTGCGAGGAAGCCCTTTTGGATTGATGGGATGAATTCCTTAGGAATATCACCACCCTTCACCTCGTCGATGAATTGGAGGTTGCCTTCGAAACCTTCATCAACTGGCTCTACGCGGCAGATGATGTCAGCGAACTTACCACGACCACCAGATTGCTTCTTGAACACTTCACGGAGTTCAACTGGCTTGGTGATAGCTTCCTTATAGGTAACTTGTGGACGACCTTGGTTACATTCAACCTTGAATTCACGACGCAGACGGTCGATGATGATGTCGAGGTGAAGCTCACCCATACCACGAATAATGGTTTGGCCGGTTTCTTCGTTAGATTCAACTTGGAAGGTTGGGTCTTCTTCAGCAAGCTTCTGCAAACCTTGGTCGAGACGGTCGAGGTCTTTTTGAGTCTTAGGTTCAACTGCGATACCAAGCACTGGATCTGGGAAGTCCATAGCTTCGAGCACGATTGGTGCATCTTCTGCGCAGAGGGTATCACCTGTGCGGATATCCTTGAAACCAACACCTGCACCGATATCACCGCAGCCAATAGTTTCCATAGGGTTCTGCTTGTTAGAGTGCATTTGGAAGAGGCGTGAAATACGTTCCTTCTTACCAGAGCGAGAGTTGAACACGTAACTACCAGCGTCAATTTGACCTGAGTAAACACGGAAGAATACCAAACGGCCAACGTATGGGTCAGTTGCAATCTTGAATGCAAGAGCACACATAGGTTCTTCGAAGAGAGGCTTACGTGAAACTTGCTTGTCGGGATTGCCATAAGCGTGACCTACCACTTCAGGAGTGTCGGATGGGCTTGGCAAGTATGCGCAAACTGCATCGAGAAGGAGTTGTACACCCTTGTTCTTGAATGAGCTACCGCAAAGCATTGGCACGATTTCCATCTTCAAAGTAGCAGCACGGAGTGCGCGTTTGATTTCTTCTTCAGTGATAGTGTCAGGATCGTCAAAATACTTAACCATCAATTCTTCGTCGAATTCAGCGATAGTCTCAAGCATCTTGTCGCGATATTGTTTACATTCCTCGAGCATGTTTTCTGGAATATCTTCCAGCACGTAGTGTGCACCCATTGCTTCATCTGGGAAGTAAACTGCTTTCATGCGCACGAGGTCAACCATACCCTTGAAAGTGTCTTCAGCACCGATAGGGAGTTGAATTGGGCAAGGATTTGCACCGAGGAGTTCCTTCATTTGGCGAGCCACTTCAAGGAAGTTGGCACCTGAGCGGTCCATCTTGTTGACATAAGCCACACGAGGAACATTATACTTGTCGGCCTGACGCCATACGGTTTCAGACTGAGGTTCCACACCACCTACTGCACAGAAAGTGGCAATGGTACCATCGAGCACACGGAGTGAACGTTCCACTTCCACAGTGAAGTCAACGTGTCCTGGGGTGTCGATCAAGTTGATTTTATATTTTTGGTCATTATATTTCCAGAATGCAGTAGTAGCGGCAGAGGTGATAGTGATACCACGTTCTTGCTCCTGCTCCATCCAGTCCATAGTAGCCGCACCATCGTGCACCTCACCAATCTTGTGAGTCAAACCGGTGTAGTAAAGAATACGTTCAGAAGTTGTTGTCTTACCAGCATCGATATGAGCCATGATGCCGATATTACGCGTAAATTTCAGGTTAGCGTCTGTTGCTTTCATCTTTTATACGTTATATCAATTAAAATCTAAAGTGAGCGAATGCGCGGTTAGCTTCTGCCATGCGGTGCATATCTTCTTTACGCTTGAACGCGCCGCCTTGCTCGTTGTAAGCATCCATGATTTCAGCAGCGAGTTTGTCGGCCATGGTCTTGCCGCCACGCTTGCGTGCGAAAATGATAAGATTTTTCATTGATATTGACTCCTTACGGTCGGCACGGATTTCTGTTGGCACCTGGAAGGTTGCACCACCGATACGGCGTGACTTCACTTCCACTTGAGGAGTAACTTTTTCAAGTGCGTTTTTCCAAATTTCGAGAGGTGTCTTTTCTTCTTTAGCCATCTTCTGACCTACGAGGTCGAGAGCAGTGTAGAAGATACGGTAAGAGGTGTTCTTCTTACCATCAAACATGAGGTGATTTACGAACTTAGTTACGCTCACATCACCGAATTTAGGATCTGGAAGAATGATCCTTTTTTTTGGCTTAGCCTTTCTCATTGTTAAAAATTACGTTGTAGTTTTTGTCCGCTTGGTTGTTGCATCTTTGTTCTTCAACGGCCATCTCTATAGCCATTTACTCAACCATGAAAAATCATCAATCCAATAAAATCAAAAACTAAGTTTTAAAATTTGTTTGTTGTTTTGTAAGAAATTAGGTCGTCTGATTATTTTTTAGGACGCTTTGCACCGTATTTAGAACGACGTTGTGTGCGGCCAGCCACACCAGCGGTATCGAGTGTACCACGAACGATGTGATAGCGAACACCTGGAAGGTCTTTAACACGACCGCCACGAACCATTACGATTGAGTGTTCCTGAAGGTTGTGACCTTCACCTGGAATGTAAGAGTTCACCTCTTTACCATTGGTCAATCTCACACGCGCAACTTTACGCATTGCCGAATTAGGCTTCTTAGGGGTGGTGGTGTAAACACGCACGCACACACCGCGACGCTGTGGGCAAGAATCCAATGCAGGTGACTTGCTGGTAGCTTCCAGAGTTGTACGGCCTTTTCTTACTAATTGCTGAATTGTAGGCATCTTAGTTCTGTTTTACTTGTTTTTTAAAATATAGTTTTACAATAAATTGGTTTTAACTTTACCGACACATCGCACACATTTAACACCCACTAAACCAAATAGTTAGAGGCACCAACAGGGCGCAATGAGCCCAAAAGCGATGCAAAGTTACGCATTAATTCGCTAATAACCAAATGTTTTAGCGATTAATTGCAATATTTTTTCACAGCCACATTTTGCCCTCAGAACTGCACAAAACGGTATTCCTCAAAAACAAGAAATCGGGAGCAAACAATGCCCCCGATCATGGGATTTTAAAGGATTTTAACCGAATTTAAAAAGGTTTAATAGCCGAAAACGGCATTCCTTCCTTGTCTTTTGCGCTTAAAAGCACCTTTTCGAAGGGCACTTGCCAGTCGATGCCCAATGCCGGATCGTCAAACTTGAGTGTAGCCTCGCTTTGTGGGGCATACACATTATCTACTTTATACTGAAATTGCGCCTCATCGGAGAGCACCACGAAACCGTGGGCAAATCCACGTGGAATGAAGAGTTGGTTGCCCTTCTCCGCGGTGAGTTCCACAGCCACATGCTCGCCGTAAGTGGGACTGCCGCCTCGCAAATCCACCGCCACGTCGAGCACCCTGCCGCGCGACACGCGCACAAGTTTCGCCTGGCTAAACTCGCCTTTCTGGAAATGTAGTCCACGAAGCACGCCATAAGTGGAAAACGACTCATTGTCTTGAACAAACTCTACATCGCCCACATGCTTGCGAAATTCTTCCAATTTAAATGTTTCGGAGAAGTAGCCACGGGCATCGCCAAATCGCTTAGGTTGAATCACCCAAACGCCTTCAATATGCTGTTTTATAAATTCCATATATATTAATGTGTAAATTGAGTATTCTGAATACAAAATTACAAAAAATATAAAGAATTTTGAAGCCATTATGTAGTTTTTACATTACATTTGCGTCAAATGTGCAAACAAACCAGCGTTGAAGACGCAAAAACGAACAATGACGAAATCGTTAGAATCAGAATTTAAGAAAATCGTAGATGAGCACAAAAGCACCATCTATTCGGTGTGCTACATGTACTCAAACGACCCCGACGAGGTGAACGACCTATTTCAGGAAACACTTGTAAAGGTGTGGCAAGGCCTGCCCTCGTTCAAGGGCAACAGCAGTATGAAAACGTGGATTTGGCGCATCACGCTCAACACCTGCATCTCTGCCGACCGCAAGAAGAAGATGAAGACCGTGCCGCTGACCATGGACATCAACCTGTTTGAGGACAGCGATGCTAACACCCGACAAGTGAATATGCTCAAAGAGCGCATATCAAAACTGCGCTACTTCGACCGCGCCATCGTGCTGCTGTGGCTGGAGAATATGAGCTACGACGAGATAGCGGCTGTGGTGGGCATCACCTCAAAACAAGTGTCGGTGCGACTTTTCCGCATCAAAGAGCAACTCAAACAGATGACCAAAGACTAAAATTTGCACAATCATGAACGAAATCAACGACAACAACATACAGGAGCTGAACGAGATGCGAAACCAGCTCTGCCTGCTCAAGCAGAAGCTCAACGAGCAAGAAATAGTCAACGAAAAGTTGATGCGAAAAGTGACGAGCGAACGCCTGTCGAAAATCAATCGCGAGGGCAAAATTTCCTCCATCATTGGAGCAATATGCTTACCCATCAACTATTTCATATTACAAATAGCAGGGACATCGACGGCATTCAACATCGTCACGATTCTCTACCTTCTGGTGTGCATCGGCGTTTCGGTTTACAGCCGAAGGGGCATCAACCCCGAAGATGTGATCAACGGCAATCTCGTGACCACTAAAAAGAAAATGCTGAGTTATAAAGCCCTCTGCAACAAATGGCTGATAGGCGTGACACCATTTCTGCTGGTGTGGTTTGGCTGGTTCATGTACGAACTGGCAGCCGACGACAGCGACTTCAATATCGGAGCAATAATAGGTGGTTGCATAGGTGCAGCAGTTGGCACCATTTGCGGCATCATCTACCATAAGAAGTCGATGAAAAACATCGACAGCGCCATTCAGGAAATCACCGAATTGACCAATGAATAACACAACATAAATTCACCTATCGGGCGAGTCCACCAGCGATGATGGACTCGCTTTTGGTTTGTCACTCTCGTGGCTTGGGCATCAAAAATTGGATTTTTAATTAAAATAATGTAATTTTGTGGGTTACATAGAATTAAAACGACATGCGAAATATCATCATATTCGACGACAACGAAACGAGGCGACAACTTCTGCCCCTCACCCACACACGCCCTATCGCTAAAATCAGAATAGGCGTAACCACTATTGCCGAAAAATGGCAAAACATGCTTGGTGAAGCACGATATTCGTGGCTTACAGCCTCATATCTCCAAGAGAAATTCCCGCTGCTGGCAGAAGGCACCAACCTCATGATTGCTGGTCATGTGCTCCCCTCCCCCACTTTGGCAAAACAGGCGCTTGCGCTTGGCGAAGGCGAGGCGATTATTGATGGCGAACAGGTGATTGCGTTCAACGGCAAACCAGAGGACTTCGACAACCGACAGTTCACCAAAACCCACGCTCCTGCCGAACAACCATCAAGAATCAACAAACTCTACGACATATTCGAACTCAACAGCAAGGCGATTTGCGACGATTTCACGCTCATCACCCAAGGTCGCAAGTCGCAACCGATTCCCGACACCGCCACTGTGATTGGCAATGCCAGCCAAATTTTCCTTGAAGAGGGTGCGAGCGTCGACGGTGCTTTCCTCAACACGAGGAAAGGCCCTATCTACATCGGCAAAGATGTGGAGATTATGGAGTGCGCCTGCATTCGTGGCCCATTTGCGGCTTGCCACGACGCGAAAGTGAAAATCGGTGCGAAAATCTACGAAGGCACCACTCTCGGCCCATTCTGCAAAGTGGGTGGCGAGGTGGAGAACACCGTATTCATCGGTTACAGCAACAAGGCGCACGACGGTTTCATCGGTGATGCCGTGGTGGGCGAATGGTGCAACCTCGGAGGCGGCACCACTGCGTCGAACCTCAAAAACGACTATGGCGAAACTAAACTCTGGAACTATTCGTCGCAGCGATTTGAGCGCACAGGCCGCCAGTTTGTGGGACTGATTATGGGCGACCATTGCAAAACGGGCGTAAACTGTATGATCAACACCGCCACCGTGCTTGGCGTGGGCGTGAACATTCACGGCAGCGGATTCCCTCGCAATTTCGTGCCTTCGTTCATGGAGGGCAGCAGCAATGCCGGTTTCAAGGAAGTGAACCTCAAGGGATTTTTCACCATTGCCGAGCGCGTGATGGCACGCCGTGGCATCACCCTCACCGACACCGACCGAAAGATGTACGAGAGCATTCATGCCATCGCAAAGAAATACAAGTAAACAACCCAACAATAGCATCAATGAAAAAATTACTCATTGCCCTCATGGCGATAGCGTGCATCGGCACAGCCACCGCACAAAGCAAAGCAAAAACCAAGAAAGTCAGTCAAAAGGCGAAAACCGAAAAGGTGAGCAAGACGAGCAAATCGTCGTTTATCGTGATTTCTAAAAAGGACCTGAACCTCAGGGTTTACGATGTGGTGAAGGGCGACACCGTGCTCGTGAAGGAGTTTCCTGCCTGCTTGAGCAAAAACAAGGGAAACAAGCAAAAGCGTGGCGACATGAAAACGCCCGAATCGCCAAAGGGGAAGCCTTTCCGAATCAGCCAAATTCAAGACGCATCCACTTGGCACCATGATTTCCGCGACGGCAGAGGCAGCATCAAAGCCTACGGACACTGGTTCCTGCGCCTGGTCACCCCTGGCCACAGCGGCATTGGCATTCACGGCAGCACCAACAATGAGAGTTCTGTTCCCGGACGCGCCAGCGAAGGTTGCATTCGCCTGCTCGACACCGACATCATCACCCTGAAGGAAAAATACGCCTATGTGGGTATGCCGGTGATTATCAAAGCGGAAAACGAAGGTCTGTATGACTGGGAAAAGAAATTAGAGAAATAAAACACCCAACCACAAAAAACCAAGAAGTATGAAAAGTAAATCATTATTTATCGCATTGATGATGGCGTTCACTATGTGCGTAAGCGCTTGGGCAGCAAGTGTGAGAGTCACTGGCTCCCATGTTCGTCTTCGCCTCAACCCTTCACTAAACGCCGCCATCTACACCGACAGTTACGGCACCCCAATCTATCCATCAAAGGGGCAAGTGCTCTCATGGACTGGCTACAATTCCAACGGCTTCTACGAAGTGAGTTTCCACGGTCGCACGCTGTGGATTCACAGTTCCTACGCTCGTCCAGTGAACCAAGCCACCGCATCTATCCCTGAAAATGTGCTCATCACCGGCAACAAAGTGCTGCTGCGCGTGGGTCCAGGGCAGAATTATGCGCCACTGAGTTATTATGGCGAACGAGTACACCTCAACAAGGGCGACATCCTCAAATGCGTGGGCGTGAGTGGCGACTGGTGGCGTGTGGCTTACGGCAATGGCTACTACTACGTGTCGCGCAAATACGCACGCAGATACTAACACCCATCACCACCCATCCCGACACTAAATCACAAGGAGGCAGGCTTTTGGCCTGCCTCCTTCGCTTTAAATAAGGCAGTTCAGGGCACAAAGTTGCGAATGTGCAAAAAAAATCGTAAATTTGTAGGTTAATTGCCCACAATGGGTGGGCTTCTCTAAAATCAGAATCCAACAATAATGGCTGAAGAACTTGAATTGAAAGATAGCGCACAACAACCCAGCGACAATGGCGGTTACGACAAACTGGTCACCCTCACCCCGCGTGAGCATATCCGTCTGCGCCCTGGTATGTATATTGGCAAACTTGGCGACGGCTCGCAAAGCGACGATGGCATCTATGTGCTCATCAAGGAGGTGATGGACAACAGTATCGACGAATTCAACACCGGATTCGCCAAGCAGCCCATCATCAGCATTGATGTGGAAGATGGCAGCGTCACTATCCGCGACTATGGCCGTGGCATTCCGCTCGACCAAGTGAAGGACGCATCAAGCAAAATGAACACCGGCGGCAAGTACGACTCAAAGAACTACAAACGCTCTGTGGGTCTGAACGGCGTGGGTATCAAGGCTGTGAACGCACTTTCAAGTTACTTCTACATTCGCTCCACACGCGACGGTCAAAGTGCCTCTGTCACCTATGAGCAGGGACTTGTGGTGGAAGAAAGCGGCATCGTGCCCGACCCAAATGAGGAAAACGGCACATTCGTGAAATTCACCCCCGATGCCACCATCTTCAAAAACTACGAGTTCCGCAACCATATCATCGAGGCGATGATTAAGAACTATTCGTTCTTGAACACCGGACTCACGCTGATTTTCAACGGCAAACGCTACCATTCACGCAACGGCCTCAGCGACTTGCTGAAGGAAAACATGACCAACGACCCTCTCTACCCCATAATGCACTTCCGTGGCGAAGACATCGAAATCGTGGTAACACACGCGGCACAGGTGGGCGAGGAATTTTATTCGTTTGTCAACAGCCAGCACACCACACAGGGTGGCACGCACCAAACTGCGTTCCGCGAGGCGGTGTCGCGCACCATCAAGGAGTTTTACGGCAAAAACTTCGAATACAGCGACATTCGCAACGGTATGGTTGCCGCCATCAGCATCAAGGTGGAGGAGCCTGTGTTTGAGTCGCAAACCAAAATCAAACTCGGCAGTAGTGTGATGTGGAAAGACGGTCCCACTATCTACAAGTTTATCAACGACTTCGTGAAAAAGGAACTTGACGACTATCTCCACAAAGATGCCACCACCGCCGAAATCATGTTGAAGAAGATTCTGGCAAGCGAGAAAGAGCGTAAAGCCATTGCCGGCGTCACGAAAGCCGCTCGTGAGCGTGCCAAGAAAGTGGCGCTCCATAACAGCAAACTGCGCGACTGCCGTGTGCACTTCAACGACACACGCGCACCGAAAGACAACGACCGCCGTGAGGAAACTTCCATCTTCATCACCGAGGGTCTGTCGGCAAGTGGTTCTATCACCAAAATCCGTGATGTGGAAACTCAAGCCGTGTTCTCGCTTCGTGGTAAACCGCTGAACACCTACGGACTGGCAGCGAAAAAGGTGGTGGAAAATGAGGAATTTGCACTGCTGCAAGCCGCTCTCAACATTGAGGACGGCATCGACGGACTGCGCTACAACAAGGTGATTGTGGCTACCGATGCCGATGTCGATGGTATGCACATTCGCCTCTTGCTGCTCACCTACTTCCTGCAATTCTGCCCCGAACTGGTAAAGACCGGACACCTCTATATCCTTCAAACGCCACTTTTCCGTATTCGCAACAAGAAGGAGGCGAAGCGCAAGAGCGGTGGAAAGGAGTCGAAAAAGACGAAGCCCGAAACTTACTACTGCTACAACGACGAGGAACGCATCACTGCCATCAACAAACTTGGCGACAAGGCGGAAATCACACGATTCAAAGGTCTTGGTGAAATCGACCCTGAGGAATTTGCCGACTTTATCGGTCCTGAGATGAGGCTCGATCGCGTGCATCTGCGCAAGGAAGACACTGTAAACAAATTGTTGGAGTTCTACATGGGCAAAAACACCATGGAGCGTCAGGAATTTATCATCGACAACCTCGTGATTGAAGACGAGGAAGATATCACACTGCATTAATCACCTAACACTGCATAGCGATATGGCAAACAAGAGAATCGCCCTTTTTCAAGGCTCATTCGACCCCTTCACCCGTGGTCACGAATCCATCGTGATGCGCGCCCTCTCGATTTTCGACGAGGTGGTGATTGCCGTGGTTCACAACAGCCAAAAGCACGGCTTCCTGCCTGTGGATTTGCGTGTAAGGCTCATTGAAGATGCGTTCAAGGGCGAAAGTCGTGTGAAAGTAGTGTGCAGCGAGGGCTTGACGGTGAATATCGCAAAGGAGGTGGGCGCTTGCTGTCTGCTCCGTGGCGTGAGAAACACCATCGATTTCGAATACGAGAAAGGCAACGCCGAGGTAAACTTGCGCCTGTCGGGAATCGAAACCGTGCTGCTCTACACCTCACCAGCCACCAGCCACATCAGTTCCACCATTGTTAGAGAATTGCTAAAATTTGACAAAGAAATAAAGGATTATATGCCTGAGCATCTCAGCACCGAGATGCTGGAAAAAGTGAAAACTTTTAAACCATAGGCATACAAATCAATCTACACTCAATAAAAACCGTATAGATATGAAAAAAAGACTTATCTGTTTCGCATTTGCGGCGTTGACCATCACTTGCATGGTGGGCCAACGAATGCCTGCCAACTTGCAAAAACTGCTCAACGCAGAGTATGCAATCAATGCACTCTATGTCGATTCCGTGGATGAAAAGAAACTCGTGGAAGACGCTATCGTGGGTATGCTCGAAAAACTCGACCCTCACTCCGCTTTCACCACCGCTAAGGAAACCAAGGAATTGGAAGAACCACTTCAGGGCGAATTTTCCGGTATCGGCATACAGTACAACATGAAGCAAGACACGCTTTATGTGATTCAAACCATTGTGAACGGTCCATCGGAGCGTGTGGGCATTCTGCCTGGCGACCGTATCATTTTTGTGAACGACACCACCATTGCCGGTGTGAAACTCAAAAACACCGACATTCAGAAAAAACTCCGCGGCAAAAAAGGCACAAAAGTGACTGTGAAGGTGAAGCGCGGCTCAAATCCAGAGTTGATTACCTTCGTAATCACTCGCGACCGTATTCCATTGCACAGCGTAGATGCAAGCTACATGCTCGACAGCAAAACCGGCTATGTGAAGATTTCAAGTTTCGGCGCAAAAACCTACAAGGAAATGATGGACGCGCTGAAAAAGTTGAAAAAGGAAGGCATGAAGCAGTTGATTATCGACCTCTCCGACAATGGTGGCGGTTATATGGATGCGGCTATTCAGATGGTGAATGAATTTCTCGATAAGGACCAGATGATTGTATATACCGAGGGCAGCAACTCGCCTCGCAACGAAGCGAAAGCCAACGGTTACGGCAATTTCAAAGATATAAAACTGGTGGTGTTGATGAGCCAGTATAGCGCAAGCGCGTCTGAAATCTTCGCTGGTGCCATTCAAGACTGGGACCGTGGTTTGGTGATTGGTCGTCGCTCATTCGGCAAGGGTTTGGTGCAACGCCCCATCAAGTTTGAAGATGGTTCAATGATGCGCCTCACAGTGGCACGCTACCACACCCCATCGGGCCGCTGCATTCAGAAGCCTTACACCAAGGGCAACAAGAAAGGCTACGACGAGGATTTGCTCGACCGCTACAACGCTGGCGAATACTACAACATCGACAGCATTCAGTTCAACGATTCACTCAAATACACCTCGCTGGTGAAAAAGCGCACCGTGTATGGCGGTGGTGGCATCATGCCCGATGTGTTTGTGCCGGTCGACACCACTGAATACAGCAAATATTACCGCGACATGCTTGCCAAGGGCGTGATTTACCAATTTGCTCTCGACTATGTGGACAAGCACCGTGCCGAACTCAAAGCCAACTACAAGAGCGTGAAGGATTTTGATGCGAAATTCCACCTTACCGATGCCGACATGAAAGACTTCATCGCTGCTGGTGAAAAGGAAAAGGTGAAATACAACGAGGAGCAATACAACATCAGCAAGAATGTGTTCCACACCTTCCTGAAGGGTTTGATTTGCCGTGATGTGTTTAGCGACGACAGTGCCTACAGCATTATCGTGAGCCACAGCAACAAGGATTTGCAAGAAGCGCTACGCCTCATCAACGACGACGCTCGCTATAACACCCTGCTCACCACCGGCAACACCGAATACGAAAAAATTGCCGCCAAGCACAAAGCAAAAGCAGCACAAAAGAAATAATCCCCACATCACATGATACAAGTAAGGGACGCGATAAACGAAATCGCGTCCCTTACTGTTTCTTCGGTTCAGTGGAAAACTTCAGGAGATAGATTATGCATTGTTGCCGAATCATGAATGGAATCAAAAAACAAAAACACAAAAAACAGCCTTAGAGCAAAGTGGAATGCTTCGCATTTGGCGATGCGACTGTGCGCTTGGCGTCATTAGAAACAAGTTTCCATGCCGCCAACCACACAATCCATCCGCCACCCTCTTACGAGGGTCTTCCACTTTACACCAAGGATAAAAACCACTCGCCGTTTCACGGCGAAAAACCCCTGATGATAACATGATTTCTTGGTAAAAAGCCGCATCAAATTTCTCAAAACGATTTTGCATGGTAGGGACGCGATACTTCGCGTCCGCGTCAAATGGTTGATTCAATGTGGTATTACAATTATGGGCGGACGTGAAGTATCACGTCCCTACCGGGTTTGGTTTTTCGCCGAAGGCGAGCGGTTTTTATCCTTTTGGCGATGCCACCGACCTCGTAAGAGGGCGGCGTTGGTGATGTGGTGTGGCTGATTCAAGCCTCTGCTTGAAATCAGACATGCCGCAGCACTAACGACAGGTGCGAAGCACTGGCATCGCCAAAAGGCTGTTTTTTATGTTTTTGTTTCAGTCCCTCCAGTATTTATCCACTGAACCCAACGTGTTGTGGGGGCTTTGTGAAAAAAAAGTGGGGAGGTGGAGGAAATTGTGGGGGAAATGTTTATCTTTGTGTGTAATAAAATTGACTGCGATATGAAAATAGCTATCATTAATGGGCCAAACCTGAATTTGATTGGCGTGCGCGAACCTGAAATCTACGGCAACCGCTCGCTTGTGGAGTACCTCAACGAACTCGTGGGCGAATATCCCGATGTGGAATTCTCCCTCTTTCAAAGTAATCACGAAGGGGCTATTATCGACGAACTCCAGCGCATCGGCTTCAGCTACGACGGCATCGTGCTCAACGCTGGCGCATACACCCACTATTCCATCGCCATTGCCGACTGCATTCGTGCCATCACCGCTCCTGTGGTGGAAACGCACATCAGCGATGTGCAGGCGCGCGAAACGTTCCGCCACGTGTCGATGATTAAGGACGCTTGCGCCACTATGGTTGCCGGCTTCGGGCTCGACAGTTATCGCCTTGCCGTGGATTGGTTGATTGAATACGCAAACGAACAATGACGGAACAACTCGAAGACTACATTTTACAACATATTGACACCGAGCCTGAGCATCTTTACCAGCTCGACCGCGACACGCACATCAAGTTGCTCTACTCGCGCATGTGTTCGGGGCATCTGCAAGGTCGCTTGCTGAAGATGCTCGTGCGCATGGCTAAGCCTCGTCGCATACTTGAGTTAGGCACATTCTCCGGCTATTCTGCGCAGTGCCTTGCCGAAGGTTTGCTCGACGACGATGCCCAACTCCACACCATCGAGATAGAGGACGAACTGGAGGACTTCCTCCGTGAGCATTTCGCAAAGTCGCCTTTCTGCAGCCGTATTCACCTGCACATTGGCGATGCCAACGAGATTTTGCCACGGTTGGGCGAGAGTTTTGATTTGGTGTTTATCGACGCCAACAAGCGCCAATATCCCGAATACTACGAAATGGTGCTGCCACATGTGGCGCCAGGTGGTTTCATCATTGCCGACAACACCCTTTGGGACGGCAAAGTGGCGGACCCCAACACCAAACACGACCCACAAACCGAAGGCATTCTCCGCTTCAACGACATGGTGGCATCCGACCCCCGCGTAGAAAAAGTGATAGTCCCCCTCCGCGACGGCCTCACCATCATCTACAAAAAACCATAATCCAGAAATCAGAGGTTAGAAATTAGATATTAGAAATTAGAGGTTAGAAGTCAGATTTTTTAGAAGTTAAGGAGATTTTTTAGAAGTTAAGGAGATTTTTTAGAAGTTAAGAAGTTAAGAAGTCAAAGAAGTTAAGACGGCACCATCGCCTCTGGTAATGTGTCAGAATCAAAACACCCGATTTAATCCATTAAAATCCTATTTACACCCGATTTGAAATTTAATTATAAAAAATCGGTGATAATGGATTTTAATGGATTAAATCGGTGTTCTCGCCAGTCTCGCCAGCCACAGTCAGAGTTGTCCGACCAGTCCGACTCGTCAGACTCCCCCACAAACTCGTTGACCTGTTGACTTGTTTTGGGGAGGTGGATTAGTTGGGGATTTCTTCGTATTCGGCGTCGGTGATGAGGTCTTCTTGGGGGTAAGAAGTTGTGTGGTTGGTGCTGGAGGTGTTGTTAGTTGGTTCTGTGGGGGATTCGGGGTCGGTGGAGCCTGGGAGTTCTTCGAATTCTACGTATTCGCCGTCGGTTTGGGTGTAGCGTTTTTCGCGTGGTTGGGAGGCACTGTTTTGCTCACCTTCGTATTGCTCGCCGCCGAAATGGCGCTGGGCCTCCTCGAATTGGCGGCGGAAATCTTTGCGCACAGCGTCGATGCGGCGCTTGAACATGAACGCCTTATACAACAGATAGCCAACGAATATCAGTAGTAATGCCTCAATCATAATCTTTAGCAATTTGGTTACAGGCTATGCAACGTAGCAAAATCCGTGCCAATTAGTCTTGCTTGGTGACGGCAGAGAGCACGATGTAGAAAAGCATTGCCCATGCCAAGCCTGTTACGCCGCAGAAGCCCACGCAAATCACAAACGCCAACACGAGCAGGTATTGCTTGTAGTTTTCCCTCACGCTGAGGCTGTGGAGTTTGAGCGAGAACATGCGCAAGTTGCACACCATCAGCAACGAAAGCGCTACCACCAGCCCGGCTACCACCAGCACTGGCACATCGGCGTGGTGCTCGGCGTAGAAGTTGGTGAAGCCAATCCAGAAGATGGCGTTGGCAGGAATGGGAAGTCCGGTGAATGTGGTGCTTTGGTCGGTGGAAACGTTGAATTTCGCCAATCGCAATGCGCCAAACACCGGGATGAGCATGGCGATGTATGCCACGCCGCTTTCTGGCGCATATTGCACCAGCATATTGTAGAGCACCATGCCTGGAGCCAGGCCGAAACTCACTGCATCGCTCAGCGAGTCGAGTTCCTTTCCTAATGGCGACACGGCGTGGAGCAAACGTGCGGTGAAACCGTCGAAAAAGTCGAAAACAGCGGCAAGCGCAATCAGCACAAACGCCACCTGATAGCCTTGCAAGCCCCACCACCATGGTTCAAACGCATGGAAGGCTGCCACGCAAGCCAACGCACCCGAAAGCAAGTTACAGCAAGTGACCGCATTTGGGGTGTTATTACGAGTTGATTGTAGAATGTTCATCAGTTATTGCGAGGTTTGAGGCGTGCAATCGGTGTCATACCACCAGTTGTTTTTTCGCCTAATTTCACGAGAATTTCGCTATCGAGAGGTAAATAAATGTCCACACGCGAGCCGAATTTAATGAAGCCCATGTGTTGCTCAATGCTCACTTCCTCCTCTGGCTCAACGTAGGTGACGATGCGGCGTGCCACAGCACCGGCAATCTGACGCACGAGAATATCGTGGCCCGCAGGGGTGGAAATCACCACCGACGAACGTTCGTTCTCGGTGCTCGACTTTGGCAGATAGGCGGCGAGGAAACGGCCGTTGTGGTGCTTCACATATTTCACGATGCCGTTCACTGGAACCCAGTTGGCATGCACGTTAAACACGCTCATAAACACCGACAGCTGAATGCAGTTGCAGTGCAAGCACTCGTCCTCGTACACCTCTTCCAGCGCCACCACCGTGCCATCGACCGACGATAGCACCGTGTTTTCCACCTCACCCTTATAATGGCGGCGAGGCGAGCGGAAGAAGTTGATGACCAAAAGGAACAATATGGCGGAAATCACCATGAAGACGATGGGTATAGGCTTATACTCTATGAACAAGTATGCTGGCACGTTGAATGCCAACAAGATGAACAATAGAACAAAGATAATGTTCAAGCCCTCACGGTGTATTTTATATTTCATTTTCACGATGCTTTCTATATTAATTTACAAAGGTAGCAATAATTTCGCAAATTATCAAAAAGCAGCGCAGATTAGAGGAATTAGATGTTAGAAGATTTTTATAGAAGTTAAAGAAGTTAAGGAGTTAAAGAAGTTAAGACGGCACCATCGCCTTTTGGTAATTTAATAGGGTTTCCTCCCATCTGATTCGTCGGACTTGTCTGACCAGTCCGACTCGTCCGACACTCCCTAAAAAAAACTCGTTGACTCGTTGACTCGTTGACTTGTTGACTCTTCAAGAGATTTGGGTGGATTTGATGGTGATGCCGAACGCCTGTTTTGTGGCAGGGGTGGGCTTTGAGGTGTCTTTCAGCACGATGCTCACCGTGCCGTCGTCCTCAATGTGGATACAGATGTCGGCATCGGCATCGGTGAGCGAATTTTTGGTGAATTGAAGCGATTTTTCAGCGATGGAATCGGGGCATTTCGCATTTTTCAGGAATTGGTGAACCTCTGCCAACGCCTCACTGACTTGCCCACTCGGCACCGTGGTGGAATAGGTGCGCGCCGCATCGGGGGCTGGTATCAGCGTGAGGGGCGAAATGCTTTTGCCGCGGCTCATTCGCCAAGTGATGCCCACCTGCACCAGCAGCATCACGCCAGCCGAGAGCGGAAAACCCCACCAGAGCATGTCGGGGGCTGCCACCTGCGTGAACACAAACACCGCCACCACAATCGATGCTACCTGGCCTACAGCCACACCCACACTCAGCACCAAATAGCCCAGCACCTGATACATGCCGCGCAGCAGCACGGTGAGCGAAAACGGCAGCAGTATGGCACTGAAGATGCGAAGCACTCGGCACAGTTCGGCACGCAAAGTTGGGTCGTCGGCACCGAAGAGCGTAGCCATCGCACCGGGGGCAAACGCCACAAAGGCGGAAAACGGCACCAGCACGGTGCAAGAGAACGTCATCACCTTGCGGTTGAGCATCTTCAACCCCGTGATGTCGTGTTCGCCGAATAGCATTCCGCCAATGGCGAACGTGGCATCGAGCACACCATTGAGCACCACGAAGGTGATGAGCAGCAACTGAATGCACACCGCCACCATATACACACCGTCGGATCCAAGCACACCGTCAACCATCTTATTGATGAGCAACACAATCACGCTGAGCAGCACATTGGCAATCATCAGCGGAAGTCCTTGTTTGAGGTTGGCTCCGAGCGTGTGCCACACCTGTTTAGTGAACCGCACAATGCGGTAGGAGCACGACTTGCGGCGCAGATGCGACGAGGTGATGCACACCGTCACGCCGTAGTTGATGACCGTGGCCCACGCCGAGCCGGCGATGCCCAGTCCCAGCATCTTGATAAACACGATGTCGAGCACCACATTGGTCACGGCACCCACAATCACGGCACAAGTCACCAGCCGAGGGCGACCGTCGCTCTGCACCATCATATTCATCATGCCCGACAGCACCAGCACCGTGACACCGAGACTCGTGACACGCAGATAACTCAGCACCATGGGGCGGATTTCATCGTCGGCGCACACGATGCGCGAAATCTGCTCACAGCACGCATAACTCGCCACCGTCACCACCACGCCCACCGCCAGCACCGAATAGAGTGCCGCAGTGAACACACGGCTCGCCTCCTCGCTGTCGCGACTGCCGATAGCCTTGGCGGCAAGCAGACTTGCTCCCACGCCCAACAGCGAATTGAGCGAGAGGAAGGTGGTGAGCACAGGCATCGCCATGTTTACGGCAGCCATGGCGTGAGGACCCATCAGATGGCTCACGATGGCAGCATCGGTGCTTACCGCCAGCTGAGCAGCCACGGTGGTGAGAATCGATGCGCCCAGGAAGTTCCAAAACGCACGATTCACGAGCGATGGTTTGCGCTGCAACATTATTTTTTGGATTCTTTAAAACTGCATTTCGGGCATAGCCCCTTGATAAGAAAATTGGCAGACTGCGCCTCGTAGCCTTCGGGGAGTTGGGCGGAAGGCACGGCGAGTTGCTCCAGGCAGGTGGTGTGTCCGCACCTCACGCAATAGAAATGCGCATGGGTGTCGTCGTCGGTATCGGAATGGTGATGGCTGTGGCACAGTTCGTATTTCACGGTCGCGCTGCCGTCCTCAATCACATGCACCAAATGGCGGTCGCGAAACACGCCAATCGTGCGCGATATCACGCTGCGGTCGATGGTCATCAGAAGCGACTCCAAATCAATCTGCGACAAAGGACTCTGTGCCTCTGCCAACGCACGGCACATGGCTATACGGTTGGCGGTGGGTCGCACGCCATGCTCCACCAGCAGCAGTTCGGCATCAGCTATCGAGAGCGTTTTTTCCATAGGCTTAATCTTTCGTTTTTATGGGCAAATGTCGCCAAATGCACCTCGGCACACGCCGCCACAGGGCTATCAGCACCCGATAGCGCCAGTCCAGTATCGCCACGTGCTTTTTCGCCTTCACCGCCTTCATAATCAGGCGTGCCGTGGTCTGCACATTCATCAGCATGGGATAGTGATGCTCATCGTCGAGCAATGCGGTGGCAACGAAGCCAGGGCGAATGTCGGTGAACGAAATGTGGAGTTTGCGCATGTTAGCTAACTGCTCAAGGGCTTGCAGATAGGTGTTCTGAAACGCCTTGGTGGCACTGTACGACGGTGCCATACCCAGTCCCTTGGTGCCAGCCACCGAAGTGATGGCGGCGATGTGCCCACCACCGTGCTTGGCCATATAGCCAAAGGCGGCATCAATCATGCGAGTGAACCCCATGCCGTTGGTGTTCACCGTGCGCAACTCGATTTCGGCATCCACATTCGGATTCTGCTTTCCGATGCCCGATGCGTGAAAATACAGGTCCATGCCGCCCATGCGCTCGGCAAGAGCGGTGAGTTGCTCGCCAGCGGCGGTGTCGGTCACGTCAATCACTGCCACGATCACCTGTTCGGGGTATTGCTTGCGCAACTGCTCCAGTGCATCGGCACGGCGTGCCGCCACGCCCACCTGCCATCCGTCGGCAAGCAGGAGCAAAGCCACCTCACGGCCCATGCCGCTCGAAGCCCCCATCACTATCGCATTTTTTCGCATCACCAATTTAGATTTTAGGTGGTTTTGGAGCACTCGGAATACTCAGAAACTTGTTGACCTGTTGACTCGTAGTCTCGTTGACTTCAATTTTCTCCGTCGGCAATGATGTCGGTGGCGAAGCGGTTTGTTTCGCCACGCCATGGCAACATGCCTTTAAATTCTTCGTATTTCACCGTCACACGGCGGCCGGTGGATTGCAGGCGCGAAGCCTTTGCTGCCAACGAATCGCTCTTGATGGTGAACTCGAAGCCTGATTTGTAGGCGCGCACCGTGTCGGCAATGTATTTCTCGCTAATCATCTGCACCTCGTAGGTTTTGAGGATAGTGCCTTCGCTCTGCACCTTCAGTATCACGCCACGTTCCTCGCTCACGATGTAGGGGTGGAAATAACGGAGCCAAAGCGCGATGCTCACGCCCAGCACCAGCAGCACCACGCCACCAATAATCAGTATGCGTTTGCGCTTCGACGAGCGGTCGTAGGTCAATTCCCTCAATTCACGCTCCTCGCGTTCCTCTGGAGTTTCCTCCACAGGTTGCTGTTCTTTTTTCTTTTGTTCCTCCTCGTCTTTTTTGCTTGAGTAGAAGTGGTCGTCGTATTTATCGCTAAACAGGTTGCCCATTTTTTTAGAGATTAGATGTTAGAAATTAGATTCTCGATTCTTCGAATTCTCGAAATTTCGAATATTCGATTTTTCGAAGAATCGCCTTGTTGACATGTTGACTCGTTGACTCGTAGACTTCCCTACAACGTCATGCCTTCGGCATCGCTTTTGGTGCGAACGATGGTTTTGCCTTGGGCTATGCGGCGGCGGTCAATCGCCATCGACACAAACGCGTAGATGCCGAGCACCACCAGCAGCACTTGCTGCACCAGCCACACCGTCCATGCGAAAGCACTGGCTTGGGGATTGTAGGGGTCGCCCAACGGGAGTTCGCCCACGCCGTAGATGGCAAGCCCGAACATGATGGCGTATTGCCATGCGCCCACACCGCCATTGGTAGGCACCGCCATACCCAAACTGCTGAACACAAACAGCACCAGTATAGCCACAATGCCCAAATCTTTGGTGAATGTGAACGCCATAGAGGCGATATAGAGTTGGAAGAAATAGCAGCCCCAAATCAGTAATGTGTAGAGCAGGAACCACCATTTTCCCTTCATCTTCGTGATTGAAATCAAACCCTCCCACAGGTTGGTGAGCATGAGGCGAATTTTGGTCAATACCTTGTTTTCGCTCTTGGTCTTGAAAACCCACACCATCAGCGCCACCATCAGCGCGCCCACGGCCACCAAAGCCCAGAACCACCAGGTGGCAAACATGCTCTCGCCGCTGGCTGCGCCTTTTTGGCTCAAAAACTTCATAAACGCGCCCTGCGCCAAGAAGAAGGTGACGATGGTCAGTGCCAGCACCGTGAGGGTGTCGCTCAGGCGGTCGCCCACCATCGAGCCCACTACCTTGGAGAACGAAGTACGCTCACGCGAAGCGATGTAGCCGCTGCGCCACACCTCGCCCAGTCGGGGAGCCAGTAAATTCACGAAATAGGTACCGAAAATACTGTTGACCAGCGCACTGAGCGGCGCATCAATACCCAACGCACGCAACTGCAAGCGCCAGCGGCAAGCCCTGAACACATGGCTGAAGATGCTCACCACAATCACAGGCACAAACCACCAGAAGTTCACGTCTTCACGCAGGCTTTGCTTGATGGCTTCCATATCCATATTTTTATAGAAAAACCACACCAGCAACACGCTCAGTGCCACAGGAATGCCATATTTCAGCAAAGGAGATATAATCTTTTTCACAATCCAAATATATTAAATTACTATCCATGCAACTTCCCAAAAAGCCACACTCCCCACAAAGTTACAAAAAAAACCGAATTTATAAAATATGTCAACGAGTCAACAAGCCAACAGGTCAACAAGTGAAAAAATAGCCAGATTTGGAGTTGAGGGTCAAGTTGGCTCACAAACTAACGGAAAAACCTGAAAATCGCTATTTTAAATTATCGTTGACTATTTTAAGAATATATTCGCGATTCAGCCAATATCCTTTTTTCTTCTGAGGTCCAAAAGGTGTGTTCATCAAGTCTTTTGAATCCTTTGCTTTAGGGCGCACATGACAAATGTTGCCATCTCCACACTTGATGAAATGGTTGAAATCCCCACGCTTAATCTTGTTTTTGGTATCTTCCCAAAATATTCTTGCCAATTCCAAATCAGACGGCGGCATTGCCCAAAAAAACACTTTCTCCAAAACGGAACTCTTAGGGTCGTTGTTTTCGTCTTTTCTAAAAACCACAAAGAAGAAACGCTGAGTGAGGGTGTTGTACCAAACAGAATCCTCCCATTCGTCTTCGTGTATTATGTCATTGTATTTGATTTGCCCAAATACCATACTTTCCTTTAGTTTCCCATTAGGTTCCAGTCGGATGGATTTTTGCTGAAGGTTTGCCTTTTCAAACTCCTTGATTTTACTGGTTTTTACTCCCAAGATAGCGCAGATTGTGGCGTGCGACACTGCTTTTGCTTTATTGGTGATTTTAGTGCCAACTTTGGATTCAATTTCATAAACAGTGCAACCATAGAAAGGCCTAAACTTTCGCTCCACAAGTTCCTCAAAAGTTTCATTGGGTTGGTATTCGTCAATAGAATGCACAATGCTACTCGCCGATTTTCTTATTTGCTCAATCTTTTTCTTGCTGAGAAATAAGTGGTCGCACATCTCTGGGTGCATAAGCGAATCTAAAACGATTGTGCTCATGTATTTAGGTTTGAGCGAATAGGCTCTTTGCTGTGCGAGTGGCGCAGTTTCGTCAATTTGTGTGCGCATCTCTTTGCCGGCTTTTGAACCTTTTGGACAAGCCCCTAAATATAGAGTGTCGCCTTCCGATATTTCATGGGCGTGGCCATTTGCCATCTTCCAATGGAGTTTCTCCCAGTCATCGCGAATGATTTTCAAGTCCTCTTCAGGGAAGTTCCACAATCGAATTATTTTGAAAACCAAATCCACAACAGGAACACCACATTCGTGCAGATAAAACATCAAGAGCAACCATTGGTTTTTCTTCCAAAAACTACTGGTTTCAAATGTCGCCTTTGCCTCTTTGATATAGTCAATGATGTTGAGTACCAAGCGTTCCTTTGGCACCATGCTACCATCTTGAAGTTCTTTCAATGGCGTACATTTCAATTCAACACCTGCTTGGGGAAAGTCGGGAGTGGGGTCGCTGTTTGGGTTGTAATGAAAATGAAACTGCTCAACACATTGCCCCATTCTGCCACGACCTTCATTTAAGACAACTGCTTCATTGTGTAAATCTCGTAGTGATTTGCCCAAAAGTTGTTGAGCGTGGGAGAGAATTGAGGTTTTTGATGTATGGTCATAGTCGCACATAATCACATTCTATAAAGTAAAACACGGGCAATATTTTCCACAATACCAGTCACGAGAGCATTCCCCATTAAAAACGCCCGTCTGGTGTCGGTGGCCTCTTGGGTGTGATTGTCGGGGAACATGTTCAAACGCTCCAACTCTACAGGAACAAGACGGCGGTAACGACCTGTCGGGGTGACAACAACGTGCTTGAAACGAGAAGCACTCAGCCCTCCTTCGCCTGTGATAATTGTGCGCGATGGCTTTTCTAAACTGTCGGGGAATGACATCGCACCCTCTGAATAATTATATTCAAATCCCTCTTTTGTGGTTCTCTTTTCCGATTTTCCGCCTTTCAGATACTTCCACTTCTCAAGTTCTTCAGCGTTGATGAAAAAGTCATTTGGGATTATTTCTTCAGGCAGCAGAATATCGCCAAGCGTGATTCGTGGTCCGTCGTACACCGCTTCTACCGTGGTTGACCAAACTTGACGATTTACCATCACTCCGGCATTGCAGAATGGCGACTTCGCATTTTTCTTTTCTGACACGCCAAAATTATTGGTCACATCAACCAATGAACCGTCAATCGTGAAATTGGAGTGGCTTTTATTGTAATCCTCGCCTTTTTCCTCGCATTGGAACGCAGAGGAAATCACACCTTTCCTTAAAATCCATTCGTAAGGAGCCGAGATAGCACCCTCTAATTGCTTTCCTATACGGCTGGATTTGTGATATGCAACAATGTAGGTTCGCTTTCTACGTTGTGGCATACCATAGTCAGCCGCATTAATAATTCGCCATTCCACATAATAGCCAAGGTCAGACAATGAAGCCAAAATAATGGCGAAATCCCTGCCTCGTTGCTTGGCAGGCGAACTGAGTAGGCGGTCCACATTCTCCAAGAGCAAATACTTTGGCGCTTTTTCTGCTTTATCACGCAGGATTCTTTGAATCTCCCACCACAGAACACCCTTTTTGCCCTCTATGCCCTTTGAGTTGACAAGCGTTGTTGCCACAGAGTAGTCTTGACATGGAAATCCGCCACACAGCATATCTGAGTCGGGGATCTCGCTTGCCAATACTTTAGAAATGTCTTTGTTGCAGTGCCCCTCTGATCCAAACCGATGTTGATAGATTATCGAAGCATCTTGCCTCTTTGTGGAAGGCTCCCACTGGTTGTTCCAAACAGTTTTAAATCGAGAGGAAGCCCTTTCAAAACCAACACGAAAACCCCCAACCCCTGCAAACAATTCCACAATGCGTATATCGCCATTGTTGGTTTTGACAGGAGAGGTATCGAATAAAGAAAGTTGCAACTGGCGCTCTGCTGAAGATTTGCTATATTCAACAATTTTTTCACAAAGCATACATTTCAAATCCTCAACAGGAGTAGAATCAGTGTATTTTTTAGGTGTCATACCAAAAAGAGTCAATGAATATTTCTGCACCGTAAAGTTAGTTATAAATTTTGAAACATTAATCAAATGCGCAAAGAATTATGTCCAACGAGTCAACGAGATTTTGAATCTTCGAAATTTCGGGATTTTGGGGAAGGCGATGGTGTTGTCTTAGCTTCTTTGACTTCTTTAACTTCTTGACTTCTTAACTTCTGATAAGAAACTTCTTTGACTTCTTGACTTCTGATAAAAATATTCTTGACTTCTTAACTTCTGGGAACGTGTTCTTCACTTGTGAAAAAATTCGTATCTTTGTAGATTGAATAATTTAGCACATTTTCTATATGCAACAAGTGAAAGCGAAAAAGGCTTTGGGCCAGCATTTTCTCACCGACTTGTCGGTGGCGCAGCGCATTGCCGACACCGTGAGCGAATATAAGGGGATGCCTGTGCTTGAGGTGGGCCCCGGTATGGGCGTGTTGACGCAGTTTTTGCTGCAAGCCGGTCACGACCTTACCGTGGTGGAACTCGATACCGAGAGCGTGGACTACCTGAATGCCGTATATCCCGACGAACTGCGCGACCGCATTGTGTCGGCAGACTTTCTGAAACTCGACCTGAAGCAGACGCTCGGCGATGGCAAGATGGTGATTATCGGCAACTATCCCTACAACATCTCATCGCAGATTTTCTTCAAGGTGCTCGACTATAAGGACCAAGTGGTGTGCTGCAGCGGCATGCTCCAGCGCGAGGTGGCGCAACGCATTGCGGCGGGTCCTGGCAGCAAGACCTACGGCATTCTGTCGGTGCTGCTGCAAGCGTGGTACGACATTGAATACCTGTTCACCGTGGACGAGAATGTGTTTAATCCACCACCAAAGGTGAAGTCGGGCGTGATTAAGTTGGTGCGCAACAATGTCACCGACCTCGGTTGCGACGAGCGATTGTTTAAGACGGTGGTGAAAACCTCCTTCGGTATGCGTCGCAAGATGCTTCGCAGTTCGCTCAAGAGCATGTTCCCGCAGGGCAGCCCGGTGCTTGCCACCGACCTGTTCCGTATGCGCCCCGAACAACTCAGCGTGCAGCAGTTTGTGGACCTCACCAATATGGTGGCGGCAGAGAGAAACAACGACGAACAAACCAAATAACAAAATATTATATATACAGACATGAATAAAGTATTGATTATCGGATGCGGTGGCGTTGGCACCGTGGCGGCTTACAAGTGCGCCCAGTACCCTGAAGTGTTTCACGAAATCGTGATTGCCTCACGCCGTAAAGAGAAATGCGACGAGGTGGCTAAGGCCATCGGCGCGCCTAACATCACTACCGACCAGGTGGATGCCGACGATGTGCAACAACTGGTGGCTTTGCTGAAGAAGCACCAGCCTCAACTGGTGGTGAACTTGGCTCTCCCTTACCAAGACCTCACCATTATGGACGCTTGCTTGGAATGTGGCGTGAACTACCTCGACACCGCCAACTATGAGCCACGCGACGAGGCTCACTTTGAATACAGCTGGCAATGGGCTTACCGTGAGCGCTTCGAAAAGGCTGGCCTCTGCGCCATCCTCGGCTGCGGTTTCGACCCAGGCGTGAGTGGCATCTACACTGCCTACGCGGCTAAGCACCACTTCAAGGAAATGCACACCCTCGACATCGTGGACTGCAACGCCGGTAACCACGGCAAGGCATTTGCCACCAACTTCAACCCTGAAATCAACATTCGCGAAATCACCCAAAAGGGCCGCTACTACGAAGACGGCAAGTGGATTCAGACCGGTGCGCTCGAAGTGCACAAGCCTCTCACTTACCCCGAAATCGGTCCTCGCGAAAGCTACTTGATGTATCACGAAGAACTCGAATCGCTCGTGCTCAACTTCCCAACTATCAAGCGCGCCCGCTTCTGGATGACTTTCGGTGAAGAATATCTCACCCACTTGCGCGTGATTCAAAACATCGGCATGGCTCGCATCGACCCTGTGATGTATAATGGCGTGGAAATCATTCCTCTCCAGTTCCTCAAGGCAGTGCTGCCTAATCCAAAGGAATTGGGCGAAAACTACACTGGCCAAACCTCTATCGGCTGCCGCATCAGCGGTATCGGTAAGGACGGCAAGCCTCTCACCTACTACATCTACAACAACTGCGACCACCACAAGGCTTACGAGGAAACCGGTATGCAAGCCGTGAGTTACACCACCGGCGTGCCTGCAATGACAGGTGCCATGATGTTCTTCAAGGGCTTGTGGAACAAGCCAGGCGTGCACAATGTGGAAGAATTTGACCCAGATCCATTCTTGAAGCAAGTGGCAGAATCAGGTCTGCCTTGGCACGAAATTCTCAACGGCGACTTGGAGTTGTAGGAAGTCAACGAGTCTACAAGTCAACGAGTCAACGAGTTTTTTCGAATTTTCGAGATTTCGAGATTTCGAGGGCTTTGACTTAGCAAAATAAAAATTAAAACGGTGAAGCTTTTTGGACTTCACCGTTATTTATTTTATCACATTTCTTGGCCTGGCTCTATTGGCTCGGCTGCTGGTGGGGTGGCAGCAGGAGGAGTTTCGGTTGGTGTTTCGCCTCCTTCGCCTTCGGTGGTGATGTCGGCATCGTCGATGACGAATGTGGTGTCGGGCTCGTCATATCTTTCCACCTCCACTTCAGCACACTCTAATGTGCTGCTTGGCATATTCAATCCCACATATTTCGCGCTCACGAGCGGACGGAGTTTGCTGTCGCCCCACACCTTCTGGAAGAAGCGGCCGCAGATGGGCAATGCCGTGCGGCTGCCCTGACCTTGCGCACCCGATGTGAAGTGTATGCAGCGGTATTCGCCACCAACCCACACGCCAGCCACAAGGTTGGGCGAGGTGCCCACAAACCAAGCATCGCTGTAGTTGTTGCTCGTACCGGTTTTTCCGCCGAAGTCGGTGGTGTTCATATAGCTGTCCACATAGTCGGTAAGCGGTTGCGAAGTGCCGCCACCGTCGGTCAAGCCGAAGCCCAGCATCTTCTGCATAAAGTAGGCTGCGCGTGCCGAAATTGCGGCATTGGCATCCACCTCGTCTTCATAGTTGTATATCGTTTCTTCGGTGCCGTCGGGGTTCGTTTTCACGATGCGGGTCACCAACACAGGGTCGATGTGCTTGCCATAATTTGCCACGGTGCCATATCCGTTCACCAGTTCGAGCAAGTTCACGTCCATAGAGCCGAGGCACATGGCAGGCTTGTCTTCGTTGGCTTTGTCGGGGCGCAGTGGCGACTTGATGCCCATCATCTCGGCGGTGGCGCGCACATTGTCGAAGCCAACGCGTTTGCCCACACGCACAGCCACAATGTTGACGCTGCGTGCGAACGCCTCGCGGAAACTCATCTGTCCGCCTGTGCAGCGACCGTTGGCGTTGCGTGGCGAGTAGTCTTCCATCTCGCCTTTGCTCTCGTTATACACGTCCCAGTGGAACACCTCGTCGAGTTCGGTGTCGCATGGCGTGAGTCCCTGCTCCATGGCAGCGGAATATACAAAGAGTTTGAATGTGGAGCCGCACTGTCGGCTTGATGTCACCTTGTCGTATTGCCATGTCTTGTAGTCGATGTCGCCCACCCAAGCCTTCACGAAGCCGTTGCGAGGGTCCATTGCCACAAGTCCGGCGTGCATGAAGTGGAGCATGTATGCCACCGAGTCCATTGGTGAGATGTTCATCATCTTCGATGCTGCCACCACCTTCCCGCCTTCTTTGCGGTATTCAAACATGCGCATTTCGCGCGGAGTGTTCATATAGTGCCTGATGGAGTCGGCATTGTTGGGGAAGCGTGATTCGAGCACCTTGTAATAAGGAGTCTTTTTCGCCACGCTTTCCACGAAGCCCGGCACCTCGTTGCCTTCCTCGTCCACCCAGCATGGGTCGCTGCCCCATCTGCCGTTAAAGCGCTGCTGAATTTCGTACATCTTCTCCAGCACAGCCTCCTCGGCGTAGGTCTGCATACGGCTGTCGAGGGTGGTGTAAATCTTCAAACCGTCGGTATAGAAGTTCACATTGTTTTTCTCGCGCCATTCCTTCAACTGCTCGTTGCTGTCGATGGCGTTGCGGAAATATTGCGCACGTCCGCTGGCAGCGTTCTCCACGGTGAAGTGCAGCGGCGTGGGCTCGTCTTTCATGCGGTTGTAGGCGGCATGGTCGAGGTGGCCGTGAATCACCATATTGTAGAGCACCACATTGCGGCGCGCCATACTTCGCTTAGGATTCTTCTTGGGATTGTAACTCGAAGTGGCTTTCAGCAAGCCCACGAGCGTGGCACTCTGGTCAACCGAGAGGCTATCGGGGGTGGTGTTGTAATAGGTGCGTGCGGCGGTTTTGATACCGAATGCGCCATTGCCGAAGTCCACCGTGTTGGCATACATGGTGATGATCTCGTCTTTCGAAAATTGCGTCTCAATCACCAGCGCCAACAGAATTTCCTTGGTTTTCATAATCAAGATGCCCAAGCCCGGAATCTTGCCCAGCAAACCGGTGGAATACTCGGTGCGCACCTTGAACATGTTTTTTACCAACTGCTGCGTGATGGTGGAAGCACCACGGGCGCGCTGATGCACGATAAAGTCTTTAGCAGCACCGCCCAAGCCCTTGAAGTCCACGCCGCAGTGGTCGTGGAAGCGCTCGTCCTCGGTGTCGATAAGTGCCTGGAAAAACAGTGGCGACACTTCTTCGAACTTCACCGGCGTACGGTTTTCGTCGAAGAATTTGCACAGCAGTTGCCCATCGGCACTGTAAACGTAAGATGCGTTGTTGGTCTTTGGGTTCATGATGCTGCTGATAGATGGCGACTTGCCAAACAGCCACATAAAGTTGAAAAACACCATCAGTGAATAGATCACGACAAACACCACAAACGATGCTATCGCCGAGACAGTTTTCACATACCACGGACGACCAACGTAAATACTCTTATACCATTGCCAAAACGAACGAATCCCTCGCCCGATTGAGCGCAACAAATGCCCCACTTTTGTAAGGAAGCCCTCTTTGTTAGATGCCATTCTTATGCATATTATTAAATAACAGTGCAAATGTAATAATTTCCTCCATAGTAAAAACACCTTTTAACACTAAATAGAGTTAAACAAGCAAGAAAAATCAAGGAACCAAGGGCACAGTTGCCCCAAATATTCCGCAAAACTTCGCCAAAATCGTACATTTTTATTGATTTTGGCGAAGTTTTGCGGAAATTGGGTTTAGCCAGCGTCGCTGGGCTATGGTAGGGACGTGATACTTCACGTCCGCTATAACTGTAATATCCTATTGAATATCAATCATTTGATGCGGACGCGAAGTATCGCGTCCCTACCAGGCAAAATCGTTTGAGAGATTTGATACAACCTCCTTCCAAGAAATTTTTTACCATCAGGGGTTTTTTCGCCGTGAAACGGCGAGCGGTTTTTATTCTTGGGGCAAAGTGGACAGCCCTCGTTAGAGGGTGGCGGAGGGATTGTGTGGTTGGCGGCATGGAAACCCGTTTCCAATGACGCAAAGCGCACAGTCGCACCGCCAAATGCGAAGCCTTCCACTTTGCCCCAAGGCTGTTTTTTATGTTTTTGTTTTTGATTCCACCCACGATTCGGCAACAATGCATAATCTATCCCCAGTAATTTTCCACTGAGCCGTGTTTTCCACTAAGGAGTGGGAGGTGAGGTGCAAAAAAATGCCACCCTTCGGAGTGAGGGGTGGCATTTGGTATGTGTGTGTGAAACCTCGAGTGGGGGTTAGATGTGGAATTTTTCTTTGATTTGGTCCACGTAATCGAGTTTTTCCCAAGTGAAGAGTTCCACGTCGAGGTTAAATTCTTTGCGTTCGTACTTTGAGGCGAAGTGCTTGGTCACCACCTTTGGCTTGCGGCCCATGTGTCCGTAGGCTGCGGTTTCCTCGTAGATAGGCTGGCGCAACTTCAGGCGTTGCTCAATGGCGAATGGAGTGAGTGGGAACAGTTCGTTGAGTTTTTTAGCGATTTCGGCATCGCTTTCCTTCACCTTGCTTGTGCCGTAGGTGTCAACGAAGAAGTTCACAGGCTCGGCTTGACCGATGGCGTAACTGATTTGCACGAGCATTTCATCTGCGACGCCTGCTGCCACGGCATTCTTTGCGATGTGGCGTGCGGCGTAGGCGGCACTGCGGTCCACCTTGCTGGGGTCTTTGCCTGAGAATGCGCCACCACCGTGTGCGCCACGGCCTCCGTAGGTGTCAACGATGATTTTACGGCCAGTAAGACCGGTGTCGCCGTGAGGGCCACCAATCACGAATTTGCCAGTAGGGTTGACGAGCAAAATCAACTTGTCGTCGAACAGCGCTTTAGTGGCTTCGGGCAGGTCGGCAAGGAGCGCAGGGAGCAGCACATTTTTCACATCATTGTAGATGCGGTCGTGCATTTGCTTGTCGGCTTCCTCTTGTGTGATGCCTTCCTTCATTGGATTGACGAAATCATCGTGCTGGGTGCTGATCACAATGGTATGGATGCGCACTGGCTTATGGGTTTCGCCATCGTATTCCACAGTCACCTGGCTCTTGGCGTCGGGACGGAGGTAAGGAATCACATGGCCTTTGCGGAGTTTTGCGAGTTTGATGAGCAGCAAGTGCGCCAAGTCGAGCGTGAGGGGCAGATAACTTGGGGTTTCGGTACAAGCGTAGCCAAACATCATGCCTTGGTCGCCCGCGCCTTGTGCTTCCTTTTCGCTGCGGTCCACGCCGCGGTTGATGTCGCCCGACTGCTCGTGAATGGCAGTGAGCACACCGCACGAGTCGGCGTCGAACATGTATTCGCTCTTGTGATAGCCAATCTTTTTGATGGTGCGTCGTGCCACTTCGGGGAGGTCGATGTAGGCCTGCGACTTCACTTCGCCGGCAAGCACCACCTGACCGGTGGTCACGAGGGTTTCGCAAGCCACTTTCGATTCAGGGTCGAAAGCAAGAAATTGGTCAAGAATAGCATCGCTAATCTGGTCGGCAACCTTGTCGGGATGCCCTTCGGAAACTGATTCCGATGTGAATAAGTAATTCATTTTTTCCATCATTTAATGGTGGAAAAAACGCTAATTGGGCTGTGAATATAGAGGGATTTATTCGCAGTTTTAGCATTTTTTCAAGTGGTTGCAAGCAGCCAAATTTTTCCACCTTGGTTAATATATTTTTCAATTGCGGTGCAAAGTTACGCCATTTCCCCAAATTTACCAAGAAAATCTCCCACCACTCGCCAATTTTGCCCAACTTGCTCCGTTTTTTTGCCTATATTTGCAGAAAAATGAACAATATGAATATCAGGCAACGCATCAACGCATCAATTCTTCGTCAGCCCAAACTTTGGCTGTGGTGGACCACCGCCGCCGTGGCGCTTTACCTTTCGCTGGGCGTGGTGTTCGGCTTCGATGTGTGCGACAATGGGCAGTATATGACCATGTATGCCAACATCTTCACCGCTCCCGACACCGTGGGCTACCACTTTATGTACTATCTGAGTGGCATTGTGGGTGGCGTGGTGCTGTGGGCGCTCCCCTCGATGGGGTTGCTGGGTATGCGCTTGTTTGGTTTGCTCTGCCTGGTGGCGTGTATGCTCACCGTGTGGCGAATCCTCAAGCTCCATATTTCGCCCTCTGCCATCGTGCTGGGCAATGCGCTGTCGATGGTGGCGTTTGTGGCGCTTCCGGTCACTTTCTGCTACGATATTCTCTCCATCATGCTCTACCTTTTGGCTATTGAACAGTTGCTGAAACGCCAGTCGCTGACGGTGCTCTTCGGCGGCTGTTTGCTTGGTATAAACGCATTCTCACGCACCCCCAACGTGCTGGGCTTCGTGTTTGCCTTCACGCCTCTGCTCATGGCGTGGTGCAATGGCGCGTCGGTGGCGAAAGGCGTGCGCCGCACCGCCGTCGCTGTGTTGGGCGTGATTGTTGGCGTAGGTGCTGTGCTGATGCTGATGTGGGCTTTGGGGCATTTACACATTTTCTTCGACAACCTTGCCACACTGCGCCACATAGCCAGCGACGGCTCCGGCGAATCGTCGCACAGCATCGGCTCGCTCATCGCGCAGCAGTTTAGTTTCTATTATATTGAGTTTACCACTTGGCTGAAACTCGCCTCCATCATCTGCATCTACACCATTCTGCGCCAGCGCATCGCCTCGCCATTGGTGCGAGTGGTGATGCTCGGCTGCGCCCTTGCCGTGTCGGTGTGGATGATGTGGAGAATGCAACTCTTGCAACCCATCTGGGCACTTTGCGCCGTTGGTTGCCTCACGGTCATCGTCAATCGCCGCGACGCTGTGCGCGCCTTGGGTGTTGTCGCCTTTTTGTTGATGCTCATCTTCCCGATGGGTTCCGACAGCGCATTCAACAGCGGATCCATCATCACTATGCTTGCTGCACCCATTGCCATAGCCGTGTGCATTCGCCACACGCAAATGTTCCGCACCGCCTACTTCATCGTGGCGTTTGCCCTCGTGTGCGTAGCGAAGATGGCTACCAATGGGGCGTATTTCGACGGAGGCAGACTGTGGGAAAAGACAGCCAGCATTGAAAACTCACGCGCCGCTGGCATACTCACCACGCCGGAGCGAGCAGCCATTATCAACGAGGTGCTCGCTGGTATCAAACCCTGGGTACACCCTGGCGACACGATGCTCGTGTACGGCAGTATGCCCATGCTCAACTACCTCACCGACACCCGGCCAGCCATGGACTGCTGTTGGCCTGAATTGCTCAGCAGCGCCCTGCTCACCGAGCGCCTCAACAGCATGAAGCCCCTCCCAATAGTGCTTCGCCAAAAATTCGTGTCAATCGGCACCGAGTTCACCGCGCCCACCGACAGTATGCTCCACACCTACGGCGCAGCGCAAAGCGCATTCTGCATCGACACCAAAATCGCCGCCCTCAACCACTTCCTCGCCACCCATCCCTACTGCGTCGCCTACGACACCCCCCCACTTCACCCTCTACCTCCCGAAGTGAAAGTCAACAAGTCAACAGGTCAACAAGTCAACGAGTTTTTGTCTGACGAGTCTGACAGGTCTGACAAGTCTGACTGTGGCTGACGAGGCTGGCAAGAACACCTATTAAATCCATTTAAATCCTATTTACACCAATTTTCGTTTTTAAGGGTGTTTTTCTTTGTTTGGAGAAAGGTGGTGGTGCTGAGATGATGAGAGCGCAAATATACTTTACGAGTTTATATAAAACGTCGGTGATAAAAAATGCGCTAATCAACATCGCCTCAAAGTGCGATATGCACCATAAATGCTTTTTTCTGGCGTTGTTTTGGGGTGAGATGTGTGTGTATTAAAAGCGAGGTTCTGACCATTGGAGCCAGAGTTCGGGACTCTCTTTAATGTTGGCTTCTAATAATCTCACAAATTCATCTGTATATGCACATGGGTTAGTTTCTAAGTCGGTAGGGTTTGATTCCTTGAATTCCACTTCGTAAAATCCTCGTTTAGTACGCCTGATATGTGCATACAAAAAAGCCATATTAAATTTTCTTCCAATTCTTTCCGAACCGGTTACAACTTCAAAATCCTTATTAAATAAGGTTGTCACGTGTATGTCGTCACTTAATGTGTCGTAGTCTGCTAATGTTCCGAATAAATAACCTTTTTTTGATGATTTTCCCAAGTCCATTTCATTCTTAAGATTGAACAATGTCTTGATTGGAGAACTGGTAGGGATGCATATAGCTCCATATTTTTCTCTGTTTTGTTGTATCCATTTCGCTATTTTCCCTTTTTGTTTTGTGTTCCCCAAGTATAATTGACACATCCCATATTCTTTTGTGTGCAGTGGTAGAGATATAAGGAGTTCAAAATTCAGCATGTGCCCACCATAGCATAGTATAAATTTGTGGTTTTGAAACTTTTCATAGAGTAATTCCAAATTCGTGAATTTACAGTGTTTTTTTATTTGATGTTCGCAGTAGATGGTCTTTTTAAAATACTCGATTATGAAATCCATATTTCCTTCAACGCATTTGGTCGCTATTTTTTTTATTTCAGCATTTCCCTTGTTAGGAAAAGCTCTTCTGAGACTCCTCTTCAATGTTTCAATCTCAGAAATATGCCAAACATTGACAATGAACCATGAATGTATCGTTGAAATTCTGTATAATATTATAGTTGGGGTAATCAGTATTGCCCCAACTATAATAATTGCAATAAGAATTAGAATAATTGCAATAATAGTTTTCACTATTTTCTTGAACATCTTTTTCAATAGCGATAGCAGAATTTAGAAGTAATGCATCCTCAATTATTCATCATCACCGAACAATTTAAAAATAAATGCCAAGCCAAGTAGTGTTAAGAAACTTTTCGTGCTGCACCACAGCCCTTTGAAAGGAAGGCAGAGGATTTCGCGTAAGCAACTCCCTCCAGATTTAGATTTCGCTTTTGAACGCTCTTTTTTTGCGTCATCATCGTCTGATTTGGCAAACCTTCCTAATTTGTGCTTTTTATTATACCACTCATTTTATCTTCTATACCGCGACCTACAGGTTCAATTTTATAAGACATGGTTTTTTTAAAAATTAGTTATAATGCTCCCCGTTTTTGCAGGGTTGTTAGTTAATCAGTTAATAGTTTCACTATTTGTCAGACGCACGTCACCATGCTACTGCGTCTGAATTAAATGCTATTTTTGTTACTTTTCTTTATTGTCAAACTTTACCTCCTTTTTTATGCGGTTATGCCATATTTTATCGCCGGCAGTAGCACGCCAAGCGACTGGCGTGGACAACGATAGTTGTAGGGTCTTATGTTTTCATCCACACCATACCATTCATAACTGCTCAATACTTTTTGTGTATTAACAGGAACGACATGCAGATCATTCCTCCTAAATTATTTAATCGGATTAAAATGAATTTAATGGGTGTTCCCATTCCCCCTTTCGTAGCAAGTGGTTTTGCAGAAGTCGATGAATGCCATTATCTTGATTTCTAAGCTCTGATTTTTGATGATTTTTGGGGGTGGGGGGGATTATTTTTCGCCGTAGAGGAGGTCGCCGGCGTCGCCGAGGCCGGGTACGATGTAACTGTGGGAGTTGAGAATGTGGTCGATGTCGCCTGCCCAAATGGTGGCTTTAATGCCTTCAGGGAGGGTTTTCTTTACGTATTCAATGGCTTGGTCGGTGGCGATGATCACTGCGATGTGGATGTGCTTGGGTGTGCCTTTTTGCAGAAAGCCTTTGATTGCCACCTCCATAGAACTGCCTGTGGCAAGCATTGGGTCGGCTATCACGAGCACCTTGTCTTCAATGCTTGGACTTGCCAGATATTCGGTGTGAATCTCAAACTCATCGCTGCCGTTGATATACTGGCGGTAGGCTGATATGAAGGCGTTGTCGGCATCGTCGAAGTAGCTGAGCATACCTTCGTGCAGAGGGAGTCCGGCACGGAAAATAGAGCCAAGCACCACCTTGTCGGCGATGTTGCGGGTGTTTGCCACATCGAGTGGTGTGTCGGTCTTGCAGTCGGTATAATTCAGACGCTTTGAAATCTCATAAGCCATGATTTGGCCGATGCGCTTCACGTTGGTGCGGAAGCGAAGGCGGTCGGTTTGAATATTCTTGTCGCGGAGTTCGAGCATGTAGCGGCTCACCAGCGAGTCGTGCTCACACAGATTGATAATTTCCATATTTAGTTGTTTTGGGTTTTTTCGTTTTGCCTACAAAATTACAATAAATAAATGAATATTCCTCCCTCACACACCGAGAAAACCCCTTATTTCAAGTTGCTAAGTGCATAGAGAGGAATGATTCGCACAAAGCGCTCGGCTTGGTCGGCTGCCGAGTCGTAGTAATAAAGCTGCCCGAAATTTTCCAAAGAAGTGCGGACGCCGTCATGGATTCGGTGCTTTTTTGCTAAAATCCAAACCAAAAAATGGCGAAAATTTGACAAAATCCAAACCAAAAGCTAAAATCCAAACTAAAAATCGGTGAAAATTTGACAAAATCTAAACCGAAAGCTGAAATCCAAACCGAAAATCCAAATTGCTCGCACTGGCGTGGGGATTATTTGCCGGTGATGATGGATTTGATGTCGTTGAGTTTGTTGAGTGCCTCCATTGGGGTGAGGTTGTTGATGTCGAGGTGGAGAATCTGGTCGCGGATTTGGCTGAGCACAGGGTCGTCGAGTTGGAAGAACGACATCTGATAGCCACTGCGCTTCGAGCCCACATCGCCGAGGTCTTTTGTCGCCACTTGCTCGTTGCGGTTGTTGGCTTCGAGTTGTGCCAACACCTCATCGGCACGGTCAACGATGCTGCGAGGCATACCTGCGAGTTTCGCCACATGAATACCGAAACTGTGCTCGCTGCCGCCCTTTTCGAGCTTGCGCACAAACACCACCTTGCCATCGATTTCCTTCACGCTCACATTGTAGTTGCGAATGCGGCGGAACGATTTTTCCATCTCGTTCAACTCGTGGTAGTGGGTGGCGAAAAGCGTTTTGGCATGGGCGCGACCCTCGTGAATGTATTCCACAATGCTCCAGGCAATGGAAATGCCGTCGTAGGTGGATGTGCCACGACCCAACTCATCGAACAGCACAAGGCTGCGCTCGCTCAGGTTGTTGAGGATTGATGCCGCCTCGGTCATTTCCACCATAAACGTGGATTCGCCAAGCGAAATGTTGTCGCTGGCACCCACACGGGTGAAAATCTTGTCAACCAACCCGATGTGCGCCGATTCGGCAGGCACATAGCAGCCGATTTGCGCCATCAGCGTGATAAGTGCGGTTTGGCGCAGCAAAGCCGATTTACCAGCCATGTTAGGGCCTGTGATAATCATGATTTGCTGGTCGTCGTTGCCCAAATGTATGTCGTTGGGCACATAACATTCGCCCGGAGGCAACTGCTTCTCAATCACAGGGTGACGGCCCTGCTTGATGTCGATGTCGAGACTCTCGTCAATCACAGGGCGGTTATATTTATTGTCGATGGCGGCGCGCGTAAAAGCGCAAAGGCAGTCGAGTTGTGCAATGAGTTGTGAGTCGGTCTGAATGGCAGGAATGTAGTCGGTGACAGCCGCCACGAGTTCGCCAAACAATCGGTTCTCGATAATCAGAATCTTCTCCTCCGCACCGAGAATCTTCTCCTCGTAGTCCTTCAGTTCTTGGGTGATGTAACGCTCGGCATTGACCAGCGTTTGCTTGCGCACCCATTCTGCTGGCACCTTGTCTTTGTGGGAATTACGCACCTCGATGTAGTAGCCAAACACATTGTTGTAGGCGATTTTCAGGCTTGGAATGCCTGTGCGATCGCTTTCTTCCTTCTGCAATCGCATCAAGTAGTCCTTGCTCGACACCGAGATTTCGCGCAGTTCGTCGAGTTGCGGGTCAACGCCCGGCTTAATCACATTGCCACGGTTCACCTGGTTTGGCGCATCGGGGTTCACCTCCTCGTTGATGCGGTCGCGAATGAGTTGGCAAAGGTTGATGCGGTCACCGAAACTGCGCAGCACATCGTTGTCGCTCCGTTCGCACAATCGCTTAATCGGCTCCAAGGCTTGCAGCGCGCACTTGAGTTGCACCAGTTCGCGAGGCGTGATGCGGCCCACAGCCACCTTCGAAATCAGACGTTCAATGTCGCCCACCAGTTCCAGCTGCTGCTTCACAAGTTCACGGCCTTCCACATCCTTGAAGAAGTATTCCACCACGTCGAGGCGGCGGTTGATGGCCTTCACGTCCTTCAGAGGGAACAGCACCCATCGGTGGAGCATACGCGCGCCCATAGGCGAAAGCGTGCGGTCGATTACCGACAGCAGACTCTTGCCATCTTCCGCCATCGGAGCCACGAGTTCGAGGTTACGCACGGTGAACTTGTCGAGGCGCACAAAGCGGTCGGCTTCAATGCGTCCGAGCGTGGTGATATGCTTGATTTGCGTGTGCTGGGTGAGGTCGAGGTAATGGAGAATGGCACCTGCCGCCTTCACGCCTTCGGTCATGCCCTCCACGCCAAAACCTTTGAGGTTCTGCGTCTGGAAGTGGCGGAGCAGTCGGTCGGTGGTGCTTTCCTCGCTCATCATCCAGTCGTCGAGTTCAAATGTTAGCACGCGAGTGTTGAACAGGTCGGCAAACTTGCTGCGGCAACTGCGCTCAATCAGCACCTCCTTTGGAGCAAAATTGCCGAGCAGTTTTTCCACATACTCAGCCGCACCTTCAGCCGCGAGAAATTCGCCAGTGGAAATGTCGAGAAACGCCACGCCCACCGTCTTTTTCCCAAAGCATACCGCTGCCAAGAAATTGTTCTCCTTTCGGTCGAGGATTGTGCTGGCAGTGACCACACCCGGAGTCACCAGTTCGGTGATGCCACGCTTCACCAGTTTTTTGGTGAGTTTCGGGTCTTCGAGTTGGTCGCAGATAGCCACACGCTTGCCAGCGCGCACCAGTTTGGGCAAATAGGTGTCGAGAGCGTGGTGTGGGAACCCCGCCATTTCAGTGCCGCTACCTGCGCCGTTGCTGCGTCGGGTGAGCGTAATGCCCAAAATTTCGCTTGCTATGATGGCATCTTCGCCGTATGTTTCGTAGAAGTCGCCCACGCGATAAAGCAGCACCGCATCGGGGTGCTTCGCCTTCATCTCGTAGAAGTGCTTCATCATTGGAGTCAATTCTTTACTCTTTGCCATAATCTACAAAATTACAAAAAAGAAATCAGAAATCAGAGGTTAGAAGTTAGAAATTGGATTTTTTCGTACCCCTGACTCATGACCCATGACAGCCCCCTTCAGAGCCTAACCGACATAAGCGATGAGCGGATTCTGTGGGATTTTTCGATTCTGTGGATAAATACTTGGGGGGACTGAAACAAAAACAAAAAAAACAGCCTTTTGGCGATGCCAGTGCTTCGCACCTGTCGTTAGTGCTGCGGC
>ERZ780207.282-NODE-282-length-61517-cov-22.231086_pt1 | contig 61517 bp, 52 predicted proteins | sample MGYA00510977_ERZ780207 | MGnify/ENA primary metagenome ERZ780207 (study PRJEB29588, sample SAMEA2151383) | human gut metagenome | biome: human gut; feature: human-associated habitat; material: faeces | place: Denmark | collected 2008/2010 ...
GCCAAGCGGTTTAGCGGCGAACGCCCCGTTTCGCTCGGCTTTGAGTTGACCTTTTATCCAAGTTCAGTGAGTTGTTTGGCGGGTGCTTGACCGCGACGCGAAGCGGCGCGCTTGTATAAGTCAAGCACCCGCCAAAGAGCCATTTTGAAATTTTTCTAAAAAATATCGAAACTCCCATAATTTTAAGTGCAAAAACTAAAAGAGTATGATATACTATTTTCAAGGTAGGTATTAGTATGGCAAACGTTAATTTTTCTAGAACAATTACAAGCCTAATTGAACGCAATAGTTTGACACAAATTACATTTGCAAATGCAGTAAATGTGAATCAATCTCAGGTAAGTGATTGGATAACCGGTAAAAGCAAACCCAGTTTTGAAGCCTTAAGGGATATTTGTATTAAATTCCAAATTTCTGCGGACTATTTGTTGGGGCTGAAAACCGATGATAATTCTACTAAATTCAATATTGGCAATCGCAGATATACGGGAAGCAAACTAAAACTAAAAGAGTGGATAAAAACATTAGTATTAGAACATTGCGCCGATGCACATTCTTTTTGTGATATTTTTGCAGGCACAGGTATTATTACTGATGCTTTACTTGAAAACTATGATACCTTTATCATAAATGACTTTTTGTATTCAAATGAAACAATATACAAAGCCTACTTCATGAATGCTAATTTTGATATGCAAAAATTGTTATCATTTAAAAAGGACTACAACGCTCTAGACTATGATTGCTTGCCAGAAAACTATGTTTCTATCAATTTCGGCGGGAAGTATTTTGAATATGGTGACGCAAAAGCAATCGGTTTTATTCGCCAAAATATCGAAGATAAAAAAGAAGAATTAAATGAAAGAGAATATTGTATTTTAATTGCATCGCTTCTTTACTCTCTTGATAAATGTGCAAATACAGTTGGGCATTATGAAGCGTATTTTAAGGACAAAGAACTTGCTCGACGTTTTGTATTTGAGCTAATTACCCCATATGACACTATGACAATGGGGAAAAATATATCCATATTTAGAGAAGATTCAAATTTGTTGGCTCGAAAAATAAATGCTGATGTTGTATATATTGATCCCCCGTATTCTTCTAGACAATATAGCCGTTTTTATCATGTTTTAGAGAATATTACAAAATGGGAAAAACCTCAATTATCAGGAACAGCATTAAAGCCACCAGTTGAAAATATGAGTGCGTATTGTTCAAATTCAGCAAAAGATGCCTTTGCAGACCTTATTGGGCATTTACAATGTAAATACATAATTGTTTCGTATAACAATACATATAATTCAAAAAGTTCATCTTCTGAAAACAAAATGACATTGGAAGATATTGAAAAAATATTAAAAAATAAAGGAAACACTGTTAAGTACGAAATGCCTTTTAAAGCTTTTAACGCTGGGAAAACGGATATAAAAAATCACAAAGAAATACTTTTTATAACCAAAGTAGGAAAATCAGCGCAAACCAAAAAAAATAGTATCGTTCGCTCACCGTTCTTTTATGTCGGAGACAAATATAAACTTATGAAGCAACTGCTTCCATTATTTCCGAAAGATATAGAAACATACTTTGAACCGTTTTGTGGCGGTGGCAGTTCTTTTTTAAATGTGAATGCTGCTAAATATGTCTTGGGCGATGTTGATGAGTATATGATAAAACTACATAATATGCTAAATACTTATGCTCGAAATCCGCAGCGGTTTTTTAGCATTGTTAAAACCATAGAAGAAAAATATGGCTTTAGCGCATCATATAGGCAAGATATCATTCCGAAAGACATGAAAGAAGAATACGCAAAAACATATTTCGCAAGATTCAATAAAGCAGGCTATGAGATGATGCGAAAAGACTTTAACTCGGATAAGCAAAACATTGAACTATTATATCTGTTGATAATTTACGGATTTAATCGTATGTTGCGATTTAATTCGAACGGCGATTTCAATTTGCCTGTGGGAAACGTTGATTTTAATTCAAATGTAACTAAGGCATTGGATCACTACTTTGATTTTTGCACGCGAAATGAAGTCTTGTTCTACACTTTAGATTTTAGAACATATCTCAAGATGTGGACTTATTCGAAAAATGACTTTATTTATTTGGATCCGCCATATCTAATATCAAATTCGGAATACAACAAATTGTGGTCCGAAAAAGATGAGCAAGATCTGCTGGATCTATTGGATAATCTCAACGCAAAGAACGTTAGATTTGCAATATCTAATCTAATTGAAGACAAAGGGAAAAGAAATATCATTTTTGAGAAGTGGGCTCAAAAATATAATATTCACGAAATATCAAGCAGTTATTTGGATTACCATAATAACACAAAAACCGAAAATCATCGAGAGGTTCTTGTAACAAATTATTAAGAAGGGAGATAATCATATGCCAAACAAAGTTAAGCATGGGAAAAGACTTTATAAACAGATGGCAATGGAAGTTGCTGTTCGAAATCCTGAGCGGTATCCGGAAATCCTTTCCGTTTTTGCAAAACACGAAGGTGAAGTCCTCGACGATAACAGGATACTAGAAATTTATAAAGACCTTTTTACAAGTAGAGCTATCGAAAGTAACAAATTAGATGTGGACAGTGCATCGGATGATGATATAAAAAAATTTATCAAAACATCATTGAGCCATAATAACGAATGGGGTTTCCCGACTGGCTATCAGGCGGCTTTTACTCGGTATTTAAAAACTTTGTCTGAGTTAGGCTTTATCTATATGCAATATAACGATAGAATTGCAATATCGGAGACAGCAAAAGCATTGCTTGATAAAAAGCTTGAGGTATCCGAAGCGTTTGCATTACAGTGTATAAGATTTTGGCGAAAATCTCCGTATAGAAGAGTGCTAAATGATTTTAATTATTTTTCGTTTGTGTTGAAGGTACTCCTGAAATTAAAAGATGCGGGACATAGCCTTTCATATCCTCAATTTATACTATCTCTGTTTAGCGATGACGGAGATGTCGATCAATTTATAGACACGATTTCTAGTATAAAGTTGGGAAATGATATTGATGCTATGTACAATTATATCTTAGCGAAATATAGTAACATAGACGAATTGCATCCTAAAGTTAATAAGCAACAAACTGTTGTTAATGATTATGGTAATACAGTTTTCAGGGTATTACAATTAACCGGACTTATTTCAGTTGAGAATAAGTCTGGGGTTTTGCTGATCTCTGTCAATGAAAACAGAAAAGACTTTTTGATGTATCTGTTAGGCGAAAATTTTGCCATTTCAGAAGATGCAAAAGAAAACGAAATGTTATACTTTACCGAGATCGGAGAAATAACGCCACAATTAATAGCAAACATTGCATCTTATAGAGAACCTGAAAGTTTAGTTCTTACAAACTATAACGCAGTTTTGCATAAGGTGATTTGTGATTATTCCATAACTGAAGAAAAAATTGTTGATATGATTAAGTCTATAACATCTGATAATAAGGAAAAGTTGTTTTGGTATATTCAAAAACCGCTTAAATTGGAATTTTTCATATCAATACTGATTTACCTAAAATATGGCGACGAGTATATAGTTAAGCCAAATTATAAGGCAGATGACAAAGGGATTCCATATCAACATGCGCCAGGTAACATTGGAGATATAAATATCACCTCTGATACAACAAATTGGCTTGTTGAAGTAACTTTAATAAGGAATAAGACGCAACAATTAAATAGCGAAACAGCAAACTGCATACGCCATTTATTACAAAGTAATAGTGAAAATAATTATTTGTCGTTTGTTGCTCCAACGGTCTGCCCTGATACTGAAGAGTTTTATCGAAATTCGGTAATTGGCATGATAATACACGACGAAGAAAACTGTTATATTAAAGCGTATAATATCAATGATTTTGTTGATACAACACAAAAACGCATAAATATGACGGATATGCAATCATACAAAGAGAATATAGTAACGCAAATGCGCAAAAAGTTTGCATGATTTACGCAAGATAGAAGGGAATAATATGGCGGAAAATAAGTTTAGGATTGAATTGCATCTGGACGGTATAGGTCCACATAGAGATGCTTCTAAAGTTGATTTTGTTGACTATGTTGAATCGAATAAGGCAATCTTTTTTGCTCCTAATGGAACTGGAAAAACCTTTTTAAGTCGGGCTTTTCGAATGGTAGAAACAATTTCAGATGATAAAAATTATAATGATTTAATATCTATCGGTAAAAATGAAGGCACTTTCTCATTTAAGATAAAAACAGATACGGCAGAAAAGGAAATTAAAACTATTATAAAAAGGGATCTATCACCAACCGTTACAAACACTACGGGTCTGATATTTCACGTGTTTAACAGTGATTTTGTCGCAGAAAACGTTGCGGTACATAATTATACGCCGAATGGAGAAATTGAAGGATATATTTTAGGCAAATCACAAATTGACCTTTCTGCAGACAAAAAGCAATTTGCGGATTTAGAGAATGAATTGGCGAGTTACGATGAACAAATAAATGAAAAGATTGAACAGTCAAAAAGAGAACTTAAATCGCATGGAATATTAAGCACCATTTCTGAATTTTCCTTAATGAATAAGGATAAATTAATCGATTGTCCTATTTTTGATAATATTCAAGATTTTGAAACAATAGCTCAACAACTTGCAAAATTAAGCAGTGCCCCTGATGATATCGAAGATATACGCATATCACCATTAGATTTTCCCGCAAGCCTATTGGATGCCATTCAAGAAATTCTAAGTCAATCATACCCGAAATCTACATGGGATGATGAGTTTGTGGAATTTTATAAAAATAACACAACATTTATCGAGCACGGATTACATCTAATGTCCGATTCCCTCATATGTCCATATTGCAAGCAAGAATTAGGTGAAAAAGCCTTATCGCTGATTAAGTCGTATAATGAATTTAGGAAAAATAAAGAGGCATTGATTTTATCTGAAATAACTAAATACATTGAAGCCATTGATTCATTAATAATACAATTAAAAAACAAAGCTGACAATATTAACCAAGCAATCATTCAGGCAGAAAATATCAAGAAATATTTTCCGTCTTTGTCCGACATCAACATCACTCCTTTAGATGTCTCAGATTCCGCCTTAACTTGTTTGCTATCGCTTAAAAAATGTTTAGATAAAAAAACAAAGGATATTTCAAAAGTAATTAATAATGCAATTGACATAATCGGAATATGTCGTCACTATTTAAAGACATGTGTGCACAATGTTTCTAATGCAATAGGCATAGCGAACTCAATAAACAGAGTCAAGAATCACGCAGGTGAAGAACGCCGTGAGTTAAGAAGAAATTTGTGTAAAGCACAATTTAATTCTTATAAGGAAAAACTTGCATCTTTATTTGCTTCTCAACGTATTACTAAAAACAAATTGGAAAATTTGCAGAGCGAGATTCAAAGAAAGGAAAGCACTGTAAAAATCAGTAAGAAGAATAAGGTATATGAAACGTTGACAACACTGCTAGACGCCTTTTTTGCTGGCAAGTATTCTCTTGATAAAGACTCTTTTCAATTACGATTCCAAGGTGGTTGTATTGGGATGAATGCTTCGAAAATACTAAGTGACGGCGAAAAAAGCATAGTGGCATATTGCTATTTTCTTGCAACGACACATTTGCTTATCAAACAAGAAAGCGATTATAATAAATTATTTTTTATAATCGACGATCCAATTTCAAGCATGGATTTTAGTTACGTTTATCTTGTTGCACAAACTCTGCGAGATATTAAAGCTTTGTTTACAATTCAGAATCATGAGCGAATTTGGGTTTTTACTCATAATGCAGAGTTCTTAAGTGTCATTGCCCGTAACCATATTATCAATAAAGCATACTCAATGCGGGTAGGAAAAATTGAAGTGTTAGATCATAGATTACTTTTGCCGTACGAAAGCCATTTAATAGATTTAGTAAAAATTGCAAGAGGAGAAATATTACCGACTCACACTACAGGTAATTCAATTAGACATGTCATTGAAACAGTATGTTGCTTTGAGTATCCTGAAAAAAGTTTGGAAGCCTATGTTGCAGAAAACGATATTCTTTCAAAAAATGCATATATATTTTCAGTATGCCAAGATTTGTCGCACGGAAAAATACGCATGCAAATGCCTTTTTCCAATGAGGTATTAAAAAATGCGTGCAACGTTGTTATTGATTTTCTAAAATCAAGGTACAAAGGTCAAATTGATGCAATAAAAGGCGACGCAAGTTAACTATCTTAATGAAATTAAATCACGAATTTTATCTACTGCAAGTGACTCTGTTTTCGTAGCTACAGACTTTGCCGATATTACATAAAAAACTGCAAGCGTAAGTTTGTCTCGCCTCGAAACCGACGGAATGATAAGAAGGGATTTGCGTGGCATTTACGCTAACTATTCGATTTACGTTACTAACGCTCCGCCAAGTGAAACTCGTTTGAACCCTTGAGGTTCAAGCGAGTTTTTCTCGTTTTTGGCGGTTGATTTGCTCTTTTTTTCGATTTTTTCGCCTATACCGGCAAGCAAGTCGTCGGTATCCTTTCTTTTTATCGCCGCCGGGTGATTGGTATCGGTGTTATAGAAGATCAGAATCTTATCGTCATACAATACGACGCGATTTATAAACGAGTTGAAGAACTCGCTTTTTTCTTGGTCGTTTTCGTATTTTCTATGGACAAAGAAATTCAGGAATGCCTTTACTTTGTCTACTTCGAGCGGTTTTATCTGCTTCGCTTTTTCAAGCGATATTTTCGCTTCTAATTCGTCCTTTTGCGTTTCGAGAGCAATTTGTCTGTCTTTGGCGGATTTCGTGATTAAACCTTGTTCTATGGCGGATAAAAGCGAATTTATCGCCTTTTCTTTGACTTTCAGTTCGTTTTCGAGATTTTCAAGCGTTGCCGTTTTCGTTATTTCGGAATTGAATTTCGTTACAACCTGTTCGGCGACGGTTGCACGCACCTGCGGCTGTAAAACGTAGTCTATTGTTGTTTTGAAAACCAAATCTTCCAGTTCCTGTTGCCTGTAACTTTTCTTATTGCAACGGTGTTGGTTTTTCTTACGTCCAAAACATTTATAATAATGGTGAAGTTTGCCCGTCTGGCTCGTTCCCGTCTCGGCGGTCATCAAATTGCCGCAGTATCCGCAAAACAATTTCCCGCTTAAAATATACGGTTTTCCGCTCTTGGTTGCTCGCGGTTTATGTTTGTGTTCGTCCATTATTGCGTTACAATCGAAAAACAACTTTTCATCCACGATCGGCGGAATTACGTTTTCGTAAATAACGCCGTGAGAATTATAAACGCCTATATATTTTTCGTTGCGGATAATCCTTGCAAAACTGTTCATATTGAACGGCGAACCGGCTTTCGTTTTTATGCCTTGCGCATTAAGCCGGTCTATGATTTCCTTTGCTTTCTCGCCGTTTTTGTACCTTGTAAACATGTCGCGAACGATATCGGCTTCGTAAGTGTTTATCGTCCACTTTTTATCCACGATGTCATATCCGAACAAACCGTAACCGCCGACGAAATGACCTTTCAACAGGCTTTCTTTTACGCCGCGGCGGACTTTTTGCGAGAGTTCGGCTGAATAATATTCCGCCATACTTTCAAGCATACCTTCTACCAGAATGCCGCTGGCATCCTCGGTGATGTTCTCCTTTGCCGATAGCACGCGAACGCCGTTTTTCTTTAATTTTGCCTTGTAATTCGCGCTGTCGTAACGATTGCGGGCAAACCTGTCCAACTGATAAACAAGAACATAATCAAAATTTTTCTTTTTGCTGTCCTCGATCATTCTTAAAAATTCGGGGCGTTTGTCTGTCGTTCCCGTAAGCGCGCGGTCTATGTATTCGGCTATCACGAGATAATCGTTGCGACGGGCAAAGTCGTAACATTCACGAAGTTGTCCTTCGATTGACTGTTCGGTCTGACTGTGCGAACTGAATCTTGCATATATAACGACTCTTTTTTTCATTTTATCTCCTTATTCCCGAATACGTTTTCGGGCGTAAGCGCGTCGATATTGCCTCCGCCGTTTACAAAATCGAGCAATATTCCGGCAAGAATATCCGCGCTTGTTTTTATTCTTTCTTTCGGCAGGTCGAGCCTGCCTTTTTCAGCTTCTCCCGTAGCAAACGTTATTTCTACGGTGTTGTCTTGTATCCGCTTCAATCGTCATTGTTATTGCGCGGATACTATGTTCTCTTTCCCGGTGGCTGTTATGTTCTTTCGCCATTTGCCGCAAAATCCTCCTTTAAGATTTTCGCGCAGCGGGAACGCAGCCCGTCGATAGCCTTTGGTTATTCGGCTTGCTCGGTTTCGTACGCGAATTATTTTTTATTTTTTTCTTCGTTAAATTTTTTCAGTTCGAACTCGAAAAAATCGTCGTAGCCGTCCACTATCTTGCCGAGATTCACGTCTTTCGACGCCGCCTCGTCAAACAATGCCTTGTAGCCTTCTTCTATGAGTTGAACTTTCGTATAGCCGTATCGTTTCAGAAAGTCGTTTATTTCTTCCGCGAACGCCCTCGGAACGCTTGTTCCCCAAACGATACTTTTTGCCTTGCGCTCTTCTTTGTGCTTATCCTCGTACCTTTTGTCCTTTTCACTTCTCGATTTTGCCATGGCGTTAACCCCCCCCCGTAAATATATAATCGTATCAATACGACGATTATATTTTACCGTATTTGCTTATCGAAGTCAAGCTCTTTTCTGTGAACAAAGGCATAAAGGGTGTAAATTTTTTGTTTTAGAGCAGTGATTTTTTCTTTCTGAGAAAAGTCGGTTTCCGACTTGTTCAGCGTATCGTTTTTGAAATAGATTGCAAAAACCTTATCCTGCTTGTTTCCCGACACCTTTTTCAAATTTATTTTCAGGGCTTTTGATTTACGTTTTCTGCCCGTTAAGGCGGGTACATTTGTTTGTAACTCATGATCTGTTATCTCCTTTTCCGTTCACTATATATGGACATTTGCTTGCCTGTTTGTGGGGGTGTTTTTCGTAAGTTCTTGAAAATATCCTCTACTTATGTTGGAAAGTTTTCATCTCTTTGTGGGGGTATTTCACTGAACTTTTTCAAAAAATCTTCCTACTATAATTGGACACTTACCATACCTTTTGGCGGGGTGTTTTAAGAAATTCGCGGTAATTTATTATTCCTCTACTACTATTGGACACTTCCGGTACAAAAGTTAATGGTTTTCGGGAAACTTTTTCATTAAAACAAAGAGCCCCTCACTAAATACGGACAACAGAGAGTAAGAACTTCGTACTTTTCTGAAAAATATCCCTCTACTATAATTGGAAACTTCCGGCACGAAAGTAAATGGTTTGCACGAAACTTTTTTCATTTTGACAAAGATTTTCTCTCTTTGTATGGACAATAGAGGGCAAAAACTTTGACGTTTCTGTTACATATCCTCAATATTATTGGAAAGTTTCAATCACTTTGCGGGGGTGTTTAGAAAAATTTTTTATTGTCCTCCAACTATAATTGGAAACTTTCACGGAAAAACTTCGTATTTTGCAAAAAAGAAAAATGCCCCTTTATAATAAAGGGACATTTGACGATGGGTTTTACAAGGTTCAACGGATGCATGGGCATAGTATAGTTCTTTAATCGTGATCTTTGCCATGCATGTTTCTTCCTTGGCTGATGGCACACAATGCATACCACAGAAGAGGGAGAAAGTCTAGTATTACGATATACTCAATGTGCTGATTGTGCTCGCTTCAAGAATATCTTTGGTTTCTCCATCTTTGAAAATCTTATAACAGAGATATTTAATAAGATATGATGCTTTCTCTTTAGAATCGATAATAAAATCTCCAGACTCATCCAAATCAATTTTTAGCATCGATGCAACCGCTTTTCTCTTGCGCTTGTCAGTTACTCTATCAATACGTTCTTGTTTCAAAGTAATAAATGTGCGAATTGATGTATATTGAGATGCATATTCTTTAAACGTCTCGGGGGCAGCAATGGAATTAGTATCTACCATTTTCTCTATTGCCGCCACTTTCGCTTTTGCCATCGTTTTTTCAAGATCAAACAATGCCTCAAAATTATGATTGAATGTGTACATTGTTTGACCAATAACAACTATGTCTGTGTTAAGAAAGAGTCTGCAAACTGTATCCGAAAACATCTCCAACTCATCATTAGCAGTCGTTGTAAATACAACCGATTTCTTATTAGTTAGATTTGTGATAGGATTCGCTGTTTTTATGAATGTTATTGTTTGACCTCCATCAGTTTTAGACTCTCCAAACAAAACGTATCCATTTATTTTTCCTTTAATTTTTTCTTCTGTGGCATTTTCAAAAGCTGTAACAAAACTTGTCCATTGCGCTGATATCAACTCATTTTCCAAAGCAATCTTATCGCATGATACCTTAGTATTCTCGCCGTCATACTCCTGTACAACTTCAATTGGAGAAATTTGGTAATTTCTCACACTTTCCATTAAGGATTTTGCATACGACAAGAGATACGCAACATTCTTAAATCTTATTTTATAAAATTTATAAGGATGTCCCTTAGCACGACGATCGATCTTGTAAAAATACATAGACCAAACAAAGTTGTCTGCATTATCTGAACTACAAGCGGTTGCCAAAATTTCCTTACTCATTATTGTCATTCTCCTTTATGTGAATATATATATAATTATCACAATCCCAATATTTGATATTTTTATTTTCAAACAAAGTTAGATCATCCCTACTGATAATCAGACTATCATAATATATTATCTTTTTATCTCCGGGAGCGGAACGTTCGATGTCACATAAATACATTCGATACTTCTTGAATTCCAAAAAAATATTTGTATATATATTATTATTTCGAATGCACAAGAACGCAAGGATTGCAAAATACGTTAAAAACAATAGGATACTTTTCAAATCGCTGAAATCAAACGCAATAAGAGGCAGTATATACGCCAACAAAAATTCAGACGATAATTTGTTCGCCTTTCGTACTTTTAAAACTGTACCCGTCGGATTTTGTTTAGAGCATTCACGTTTCTTTAAGAAATTACTGATTCCAATTATACTGATAATTACAATTGTAGAAATGATTACAATGCTTACAAGTGGGATTATATTATCACTTGCAAAGTTAAGTAATCTATATATAAATTTTCCGTCTTTTGGGAAAGCTGTAGTAGCATTATAAACAATATCCCATACATCAAAGATAATTATTGATACCCACAGTGGAATAAAAGAGGTAACAAACATATCCCATTTAAACTTTGACCACATATTGTAATCTCCTTTCTTCTTGTAAATGATAATTTAGCGCAAATGCTTCGGTTGCTTTACGAGCAATGGTTTTATCGGTTTGAGTTCCCAAATGAGCAAAATTTACCGTATAATCGAGCAAACGGAGAATTGGAATGGAACGATAAACTGAAAAGACGTATTCCCAAAGGATGGAAAGTTCAAACAATGCTTTCTAACGAGTTGTTTTCAGTTATTTCAAGTGGTATAGACCGCTTTTTGACTAAAAAATATTATGCTACGGCAGATATTATCGGTACTTCGATTGACGAGGGAAGCGATATTGAATATGAAACAAGAGAAAGCCGCGCTAATATGCAACCTGTCATCAATTCGATTTGGTTTGCAAAAATGAAAAACAGCATTAAGCATTTGTTCCTAAACAAAGAGATGAGTTCTTTTGTCGATAACTCAATTCTTTCGACAGGCTTTTATGGGTTAAAGTGCAACGAAATCTCTTTTGAATATATCGCTTCCGTTGTTTCTGCACCTATATTTGAAATCACAAAAGATAGATTATCTCACGGAGCAACACAACAAGGAATTGGCGATGATGATATGGCAAATATAACTCTTTTAATTCCCGATGACACAACTCTACGCAAGTATCACGAAACAACAAAAGGTTTTTTTGCTAAAATATCAAACAATATTTTGGAAAACAAGCGGCTAATTGCTATCAGAAACTTTTTACTTCCGCTTCTAATGAACGGTCAAGTAGCCATTGCCGAGTAATTCGCTAAATTATCATTTATCAAATTGTTGTTTTCTATTTGCCGCGTTATACAATGAATCGTATTTGCAATTGCTTTCTGTTTCTCTAACGACGGTAAATCAATCAAAATACTGCCGAGAACATCTTGATTCAAATTTGTTATTGAAGTCTGCTGATTATTAGCGAAAAATCTTCTAAAAATTGGTGATTTGAAAAGATATAGCATATACAAAGGAAAAACCTTTTTAGAATCCGGTCTATATCTTATGCAAAAGCCTGAAAAAGTTGTCGGATTTTCTATATCTTTAACAATCATAGTTCTACCAACCAATGCCTTATTCCCATTAGAACGTACAAAAAGAATATCGTCCTCTGCAAGCAGATAATCAGATAAAACAATTTCGGAATTTACTTTTTTTAGATTATGATTTGGGGCTACGTAGTTATCTCCAAAATCCGGTATTCCAATTATATCACACCCTATTTCAGTAATCGCCTCTGCGCCAAAATTCAATCCATTCTTAAAAGACCCTAATTGCTTTAATGCTATCATATTCATCTTACCCTATATACTTCCTATGTGCTATTTTTACGTTACTTTGCTTTACCATTGCATATTGCAACGTCGTATCTATTCGCTCGTGTCCTAAAAGGTGTTGCAGTTGCTCTATCGGCATTCCCTTGTCTATCGCTCTCGTTGCAAGTGTTCGCCTGAACTTGTGCGGATGAACTTTTGCAATATTCAACCGCTTTCCAAGTTCCCGCAATCGAACTTCTATCGCTGCAATTGACAACCGTTTATAAGGTGCTTTTAAGCCCACAAACAAGGCTTTTTCGCTATCTTTTCGGCTTGATAGGTAGTTTTGCAGATGAATTTTTGTCCGTGCGTCGAAATAAACCATTCGTTCCTTGCTTCCTTTGCCGAAAACGACACATTCTCTTTCTTCAAAGTTTATATCATCTCGGTTTAGCCTTACAAGTTCGCCAACTCTCATTCCTGTTGACGAGAGTATATCAATTAAAGCCAAATCCCTTAAATTATCGCAGTTATCACGCATTAGTTCAAGTGCTTCGTCGGGATATGTTTCCTTAATTGTAGCCGCCGCCCGAACCTTATGTATTCGCCTTACAGGACTTTTCAAAATATAATCTTCATCTTCAAGCCACGAGAAGAAACTCGATAATATGCGGCGAATATTGTCTATCGTTACTTTGCTTGAATTCTTCTCGCTCTGATACCCCGTTAGATACTCGCGCAAATCGTCTGTCGTAATATGATCTATCGACTTTTCGACTTTCCCAAGCATAATCATTATGGTAGATTTGTAATAGCGCAACGATTTTTCCGAACATCCCTCTACCCTTTTAGCCGATAGGAACTTTTCTATTACTATTTCATCTGTTTCAGTTTGCTTGTTTTCATCACATTTTACTATTTCATAGTCTGCTAACGTTACTTCAATTGCCTTTTTCAACTGTTTTAGTTGCGCATTGTCCAACACCGAAAGCATTTGTTGAATAATGCTGTTTGTAATACTGTCTTTCATAGGTATGCTCCTTATAAAGAACGCCTATGAGTGGTGGTTCTTGTTTTTATCTCTCGCCACCACAAGAGTTATTTCATTATATCATAAATGATAATTTAGCAAATCATTCGGCAATGGTTGCCTGACCGTTCATAAGAAGCGGCAAGAGAAAATCTCTAAGTGCTAATAATTTTTCGTTTTCTCGCAAACGCATTTCCTGCAAATCAAGCAACTTATTCATTTGTATTAAGTAATTTCCATCGTCAGGAATGAAAACAGGAATATTATCAATATCTCCTTTTGTAATAAACTTAACAATAGAACCTGCGGAAGACGATTTGAACGATTTAATTTGATATAGGCAGGCTAAATACAATAATCCATAGTGTTCTTGTTTGGGTGTAAGAACATAAGTTCGTTGATACGCATTGAATTTACCTGAAAAATGTTTAACATTAAATTCACCATTTCCTGCGATTAGAATGGATGATGAATTAAAAGCATAATGATTACACTTTAATGTTTCTGAAGAGCAAGTGAAAAACTTATACTTGCCATTAGTATCGGCAAAATTAGCATCTTCTCTACCCGTAGTAATTTCAGACAATTCGGAAGCAATAGCGTGCGTCCCTAAAATAAGCCCTTTTTTCGACTGACTCATTATGTGTTCGTATATTAAGCAAAGTTCTTGCTGTAAATTATCATTTATGCAAGTGTTATTTTCTATTTTTCTGTCTATATCAGTTAGAATTTTACTAATTCGTTCTTGCTCATTTATAGATGGTAAATATAATTGAAAATCATTTATTGCATCAACAGACAAAGTATAGCGTTGTCCACTTCCCGAAGCATTTAACTCAAAATAACGTGTCGCCAATTTTGTGTGCAGAACCGCATTAAGATACGCCCCTAAAAGTTTATCAGTATTAGGACGAATAAGCGCACAATGGTACCCAAGAAGTATATCCGGAATCTCGTCCGCAATCAAGGTTGACTGCCCGATATCTTCCTTCGTTTCGCTATCTTTCGTAATCGCGACATCACCCTTATGCAACTTGTATTTACAAATTTCATTATTTGTGGCTGTCGCAATCATCAGTTTTGGTTCATCACGCAAAGTAATTGCCCAATTGTAATAGACATCTGTAAAATTGCAAAGTTTTACCTTAATCTCATTTTCATAAGATTTTTTATCGACATTGCTAATTATTACGCTTGCAACATCTCCAAGTTTACACTTATTCATATTTTACCTTCTTCAACTGTTCAATGATTTCCTTTTGCAGTTTATCGCCCTCGTCGAACAGTTTAACGAGTTCTGCCTGATAACCTGCCATTTTCTCGTTGAACTCTTCCGGCGTCATATCTACATACTCGATTTTTACGTCAAAGTATTGTCCTGCGGCTAAGGCATACTTCTTTGCTATAATTTCTTCGTATGTTACATAAACAGAGAAATCATCAACCGTTTCTTTCTTTGCAAAAGTATCGACAATCAGGTCTATCTCTTCCGGACGTAAGCGACGGCGTTGATTATTTCCGTCCTTATATTCCTCGCCGAGTTTAGAAGCATCGATAAGAATAACCTTTGCGTCTTTATGTCTTTCATCATTTGCAACAGGATTATCTATTTTTCTTGAATTATCAAAGAATAAAACTGAAACGTTTGTGCCAGTGGTCGCAAAAACATTAGATGGCATGCTTATGCAGCCGTAAACAATGTGCTTTTCAACCAAAGTTTGAAGGACATTCTTTTCGACTCCACTTTTAGCAGTAATGAAACCTGTCGGCACAACAATTGCGCCTTTACCCGTTTTTTTCAACGAGTTCACGACGTGCTGAATGAAGCATGTATATATTGCCATTTTATCCTTATCTTTATTTGGAATTTTCGGAACGCCAGCCCAAAATCTTACGGGCATTGCGGCAAGTTTTTCTCTTGTATCCGAGAAATCCGTTTTGAAGGGAGGATTTGACACAATAAAATCAAATTGCCTTAACTCTTGTCCGTTATCACTTTTGTGATAAGGTGAAACAAGAGTATCTCCTTGAATGGCGTGGTCAAGCGAGGAAACGAGATTATTTAGTATCAAATTCAACTTCAACATTTTGTTGCTTCGTTGCGAGATATCTTGTGAAAAAATAGTGCATTTGTCTTCGCCGATTTGATGGGCAAGAGCCATTAAAAGCGTGCCTGTGCCTGCCGAAGGATCGTAACACTCTACGTTATGTAAATCTGCATGGTTTCCCACAAGCAGTCTTGCCATAATCGTTGCAATTGCGTGCGGGGTATAATATTCTGCATATTTACCGCCACCCGATGTGTTGTAATCCTTGATAAGATATTCAAATATATCGGCAAAGAAGTCGTATCTTTCCGCAAAGGCGTCTTCAAAAGAGAACATAGCCAGTTTATCGACTAATGCTCTTGCAAAATCGGCACGTTTTGCTGAATCGGTTACAAAATCAGTAAGTTTTTCAAACAAGGGAATTTTAGTATTTTCGGTTGTCTGCGTGGAGAAGATTGCGGCATTTTTATCCGCAATATCAATCATTGTGTTGTCAAAAATGAGTTCGAAATCACCTTTTGTTTGTTGATTCCAAAGAGTCGAAATCAAATGTTGTGGGTAAAGTTGCGGAATATCCGGAGAAAGAGCGTCTAATAAATTTTCTCGTTCATCATCGGTCATAGCGGTATATTCAATTTCCCATTTTTCAGCATTCGCAAGGCGCGGCGAGAGTTTTTTTATTTCATAGCCGAATTTGTCATTCAAAAATTTATATAGAAAAACTTGCGTAATGATTTTATATTCGTTTCCGTCATTACCCATGCCAAACGTTTGACAAGTTGATTTCAATGAGTCGATTAACGCAATCGTTTTTTCTCTTATGGTTTTATTGTCGTTCATTATTGCTCCTTATGCCGCAGGATATGTGGCGTTGTATTGCATTAAGTATTGTTTTGCTATTCTTTCCTGAATAAATTTTCTGTCTTCACGCTCGCTTGTAAAGTTGAGTTTTCGAAAACCTTCTTGTATTTGTTGCATTACAGTCTGCTCAAAATAAGCGTCTTTCCTCAAAATATCGTTTCGGTCGTAAACCTTTTGGTCTATTTCGAGTTTTATCGACGATAAGAACGAAAGCAACGTTTCATCGTATTCGTCAACGATAGGCTTTTTATGCTCGGCTTTTCTGCGCTCGTTTTCTTCCTTTATTCGCTTATGAACTCTTGCAAACTTCGTATCGCCGTTATATTTTTTCAGAAGCGCCGCATTTTTCCGTTGCAATGCCAAAAGTTTATCCAAAATCTCGTCAAGCGCTTTTGAGCATTCATCAAACTCTGCCATATCGGACGGAACAAAACCGTGTTCTTTGAACCTTTCTCTGAACGCTTCGTAAAGCGAAATGTATTCAGGATCATCGGGATCTATATTATCCATAAAGAAACGAATTGCCTTATTTTTCTTTTCGTTCAACTCTTCGCCGCCCGACGCTAATTTCAGTTCTTCTTCTCCGATTTTACTGAAATTGAATTCGATGTCCTGCATTGCCTCAAAAACCATTTGAGCGGTGCTGTCGCTACTATACAATGCTTCCTTTTGATTTATCGAGTCTATGCAATGCTGAACTTCGCTTATCATTTGCGGAATTTTAGGCATTTCCAACTTTGCAAACGCCTGTTTCAGGTCATCATCGCCAAACGTTCTGACCATATTACAGCAATCCCGCGCGTTTACCAACGCTTTCTTTAACGACAAGAGAACTTCTTTATCTTCAATCGTCGAAATTTCGCTACTGAACAATTCGACGTTATCGGTAGTATACTCAAAGAGTACCTGACGGACTTGCTTCATCTGCAAAATGATTTCATCGGGGTTTTCAAGTACTTGCGTAAGCGTTCCCGTTGCAACATCTTCACCGATTTCTTCGGGCATATTGAAACGATTTAATTCTTTCAAGTATTCCTGATTAGTTTCCTCAAAGTTCTTTTTTATATCGGCAAAGTCAACGACGTAGCCATAATGGTTATCCTTATACGGTCTGTTTACTCTCGTAATAGCCTGTAAAAGATTGTGGTCTTTGAGTTTTCGTCCGAAATACAAACGTTTCAGTCTTGGCGCGTCGAAGCCCGTAAGCAACATATTGAATACAATAAGAATATCTATCGTCATATTCTTCTTGAAATCTTTTACTATTTGCTTACGCGTTTCCTTGTCGTCGCTATCGTGCAAAATCAAACCTGCGTTAAAATTGCTCTGCAATTTGTCTTGGCTGTTCAATTCTGTCTGCACTTCAGCAAAATATTCGTATAACTTTCTCGCCTGCTCGCTCGTTTCGCAGATAACCATTCCACCGAGCGTATTATCGTTATGTAATTGCCTGAATTTTTTCAAGTCCGAAATGATATACCGCAGCAGTTCTTTTACATAGGTATCGTGTTCGATTATCTGACTTTTCTTTATATCTTTTTTCTCAACAAGCGTTTCCAACTTCTGATAAATCTCAGTCAGTTTTTCTCTGTAAGAAGTTTCTATATCTTCACGGATAATTTTTAAGGTGTATCCGTCCTGAATAGATTTATCGTAGTAATAGGTATGATAATAATCGCCAAACACTTTCCAAGAAGCACGTTCTTCTTTCAGAAGCGGCGTTCCTGTCAATGCAATTTTAATCGAGTTTTTATCCGCTTCAAAAAGGTTTGCCAAGAACGAGCCTTTCGGATTATATCCTCTATGTGCTTCATCAACAATAAAAATTCTTTGCAAGTTCGTAGCATACGCGGGAAGATTCACTTTTTCTTTATCTTCTGCAAAACGCTGAATATTGACAACCGTTATTTCGTGATTTCCGCTCTTTCCTTCCAAAGATTGATTATTTCTGAATTGGCTCATCAGTTCGGCGCGAGTGTCCGCCGTTTTTACTTCCAAACCTCTCGCCTCAAACTCTTGCTTTGCCTGTTCCATTAGGTCAAGTCTGTCAACTATGAAATAGAACTTCGCAACTTTGTTTTGCGTTGCAAGAAAATCAGTCAATACATAATTCAAATAATACGACAACGCAGTTTTGCCGCTACCCTGCGTATGCCAAATAACGCCCGACGTTACACCGTTTTTGATTTTCTCTCTGACGGTCAGGGCGGCAAACATTTGCTGATAGCGCATTATGTGTTTCTCATCTCTCGACTCGATAACACCGTCAACTTCCTTTTCTTCCTTTACATAAGCGATTCCGTATTTTAACAAGAACAATAACCGTTCAATGGAACACATTGACGTAATTATTCTGTTAGTCGGAGTGTTGACTTGTAAGTTCGTTTGATATTCAGGTGCGGTATGTATTACCTGACAGTTAAAGTCCGATAAAATGCGCTTTTCAACTTCGGGATTTATGTCTTTATACGGGAAATTCTTTATGTACGGCGCAACTGCTTCGCCGCCCTTATTTTCCTCTCTGAAACAGTTAAAAAACGCCTTACCTTTTGAACCCGTGCAATAAAATGCCCCGTCAACAGGAACTATCCCGCCCAACGTGTCATACTCTTTGTTATTAGAGAAAATCATCAGTTGCGTAATATTTATAAACCGTCTGAACTTCTTATTCGGGAATCGAATATTGTTCATACGATTGCTTTCCGCAATCATTCCGCCCTTATTATTCGGCTTTTTAACTTCCAAAAAGACAAGCGGCAAGCCGTTTACAAACAGAGTGATGTCGGGACGAAATTCTTCGCCGTCGCGCCGACAGGTAAATTCCCCCGTACAATGAAAGACATTGTTACTCGGCGTATCAAAATCAATCAATTTGATTGGCGATACGCTTGTTAAACGTTTATAAAAAGAACGTCCCAAATCATCGTAATCGAGTTCTTGCTTTATATCGTGCAAAACCTGTTCATACTCTCCTGCGTGGTCGGGATTAAGTCTTTCAAACTGACTCTTAAAAACTTCAAGCAAAATATTCGTATCTCCGTCATAAACCTTACCGACGGACTCTTCGGAAATCTTGCCATAATAGTTGTATCCAAGCCTTGTCAAATGCACTAACGCAGGCATCTGAACTCTTGTTGCTTCATTAAACTTTCCGTGTTCAGACATTATTCACTCCTAAATTTTCCACTTTTTAGTTTCGCAAAATATTTGCAACTCTTGGCTAATATTTTTTCGACAACGAACTGCTACATAAGAAATATCAAGTTTTGGGGCAATATTGTCTGCATTAAAAACAATTCAACCGTAGTTTCAATGCCGTTCATTTAGTCCTCCTTGAATCGTTATGTTCCGATAATTTTTTATTATCGGAAGTTTGCGGGTAAAAAATTATCTTGCCCCGTTTATCAATGCCTTTAGGTTGTCCCAAGTCCATTTATAAATTTTATCAAACGTGTTCGCTCCTAAAGGCTTAACGACATTTCCATCAGCACGCCCACATAGAAAGAAATAAGGTACACCTTCTTCTTGTGTAATAGTTAATTCAGCGGTTACCCCCTTGGCGGTATCCGTATATTTTCCACAAATAACAATAACAACATCGCATTGTTTTATTCTTTGGCGAGCGTAATATTTCCAATTGCCGTCAATTGCTTGTTTGATAGACATGTCATTGATGGAAAAAGGGGAATCTGGATTTTTAGATTGTCCAATCAATGCCTGTTTCAATTCCTCATCATGATCATAATCAAAACTGATGAAAGCTCGTTTTTTCATTTGTATATCTCCTTAAATTCGATTATTTTTTACTAAATTCCAATAATGTACGCCCAAAGCAGTTAATTTGCAGGATTTACTATTCATCGCAGCATAGTACATGTGCGTTTCTCCCACCGGAACAACCAAATTTACGTGCACCATATTTTGCAGAATTCTGAAAATTTTTGTATGCCCAGATTGTGCGAATTCGCAATCTGGTTCATATGATGGATTAAGGGGGAAACTTTCAGAAGGATTTTTAAAGATATTTGTAATTTCCCTTAAATCATCATAACTGATCGATGGGTATATCTGACGCAAGCAAACAAACTGTTCGACATTTGTTTTGAAAACCGGACGTTGAGACCAAGACCCCAAAGATTGGTCTATATGAGCATAAACACTTCCTGGTGTGATTTGTCCTAAAATGTTCGCTCCGCTTCCATTTAGGGCATCGACAAACAACTGTGTAAACACACCGTGGTGCGCATTTTCAAGTGCATATTGTCCTTTTGTACAAGCACTTAATATTGTGACTCCTTCTCCGATAATAGAATTCCCACTGAAATATCTATCATCGCCTACGGCACCGGCATGACAACAATCAAAAATCAGTATTTTATTTTTTACCTTAGATCTATTACACCATTGCATAATATCATCCATGTTTATCCCATTGCGTCCTGGCAATTGAGTATCTGAAGGAATAATATAGCCATTATTATCTTCTGTGTATCCATGCCCAGAAAAATAAAATAATGCAATTTCGTCATTTCCAGAAAATAGTTCCTTAATTGCTTCTTCCAGTTCATTTTTTGTTACAATATTTTTTTCTGATGTGGCAGTCATAACTTTTACATCGAAATTCAATGTCCCGTCAGCATTCCGTGTTAAAACATTAGCAACATCATGTGCATCATTTACACAACCAGTTAAATCTGATATGTTTAAATAATTATCAATCCCAACTATTAAGGCTTTTTTCATATAAAACCCCCCTTTGTTATTTTCTGTATAGTTCATCCAACGTCTTTCCGTCTTTATTTTTCCATTCAACCCAACCGTTTGTTGAGCCGCCGAGAACAAAATCGCTCGCCCCGCTCGGCGTATTAAATTCCAACGTGGTTTTCAGAATATAAATGCCGTTCTCCATTACAATATCGCCGTTAGATTGCAATTCCGTTCTTTGTTTATTGTATTTTTCAAGGCTTGTCGGTTTCGTCATATTGATTTGAGAACCTTCCAAAACCTGAAACTTATCCCCGTCGTAAACACCATGGGCAAGAATACTGTTTCTCGTTGTATGGAATATCTCGCGAGTATCGTTAATCTGTTTTGCATCGTCCATTTTATATCCGAGCGTAGCCATTACGAATTGAATTTCGTCGTATACCTCTTCGATAGAGGGAAGGTCGTATTCATCGATTTCATATTTCGGTCTGACAGAATTTTCTACTTTGTATCGCTTGGATTCGTACGCTTTGATAATTGCATATTCCTCAAGCCCGCTTATCATATCAAGCGAAAAGGTTTTATTGTCTGCCAAAAACATAATAGCCTTATTCCAAAAATCTTTTGAGCGGTTATGGTCATCAAGACGAGCGACGCCGTTTCTTGTTTGTCCAATATAGATTTGTGCTATTTTATTTTCGTCGTTTTCGTTAATTAAATAGTATATTCCGGGACGTGTAATTCCCGAAATTTTCTTTGCTTCAGATAATAACGGACGAGGTATAACATATGTAGTTATTGTGGACAAATGCCGCCGGATAGAACGAATTCCATCAGGTTGTCCATTATAGTAAATTGTTTCAAGTTTTTTACTGATAGACATTTTTCTTTTCCTCAAAATATTCAAACTTAATTTCTTTATTCAAAAGACATAATCCTATACTGTTGAACATCGAAACAACTCAGTCAACTTGCTCATAATAATAAGAGTAGTCGATCCCTTTCATGAAGATTTCACGATTGTTTATATCGTCGGTCAATGCGTCTTTTATAAGTTTGTAAATATGCGATGAATCAACGGGGCTTTCTTGCATTGCCGTAAGGTATTCCTTTTTATCGATTTTGCTCCAATCGGTACATTTTTTAAGATTCTTTTTCAGAATCAAATCCAACCATATACGAGTACTTCGACCGTTTCCTTCCATAAACGGATGAGCAACGTTCATTTCAACGTACTTTTTTACAATGATTTCAAGCGTGTCTTCGGGCATTTTTTCAATCAACCGTAAATTATCTTGCAAAAACATAGCGGGAGCAAAGGCAAAACCGCCTTTTGCAATATTAAGCGTACGGATTTGCCCAGCAAAATCATATAAGCCGCCAAACAAATATGCGTGAATTTGTTGTAAGCCTTTGACTGTTCCAACCTCGATGGCGTCTATAAAAGAACTATCAAATAAAGCGTATGCCTTTTGCTTACTTTTGCCGTCAATCGTATCGTCCGACCGCGTAAACCAGCCGATAAACTCTGCGCCAACCTTGCTCGGAAACTCTGCAGCAAGTTTAATAACTCCGTCAGAATCCAATGCGTCCGACATATACTTTTTCCCGTCGGCGGCAGTTAATTTCAGTTGGGTAGTAGCACTAACCAACTCGCTATTTTCTTTTTTCAGTTTGGCTTTCAGATATTTCCAATAGTTACGGCATTTTTCGTAATTATCTTCTTTTCTGATTGCCCCGATAATATCAAGAACGCTGAAATACCACCTGTTGTTTTTCTCGTTCCAAGCGGCGCGCACTTCTTTATCGTTAAAAAATCTGATTGATATTTTCATACAATCCCCTTATATTTACATTGACTATAAAGCAAAAAGCAACAGGTATCCTTTATTTTTAAGCAATTATCTCTCGTCTTGCTCTTCAAATGTAATTCCTTTACTTTCGCAAAAGGCGTAGAATTTGCCCTGCGAAACAATTTGCGGTTCGCGGTTATCCTTTTCCCAGCGGCAAATTGTAGCGTAGGATACACCAAGTTCTTTAGCCAATGCCTCCTGCGTTAAAAGAAGTTTCATTCTTGCATATTTTACTTTTTCGGAGAATTTCACATTACACCTCATAGTTTGTTTGGTTATCGGGTAGTAAAGAAAATCGTCATCCTTCTTTGAGATGTGTTTCCCGATTTCACACCCTGATTTTTATTCGCTTGCGACCTTTTGATAATCTTTATTTTATTATAACATATTTTGACAGAAAAATCAACAATAAAAGTCGGTTGTTGGCCGACTTTTATTGCATTTATTATTCATTACGAAAAAATGTAACATATCGCAATTTTTCGTAACGCGTATTAAACTGCACGCACTATTTACCTTAATTTTCTATTCACTACGGCAAAGCAATGCCGCTTGCTGATCAATAGTTCAATTTGACATGCAACTGTGCCGCCATTAGTGAAAAATACGAACACCGCAAAGGGTTCGTATTTTTTATACTGCGGTTAAGCACCAACCATAGTGCCATTTTCTAAAATAATCGCTTATGCTGACTGTATAGGATTGAAATTTTTGTAGGTTTATGATTTATACGTTTTGTCTTAATAATAAAGAAAATGCTTCCGGAAATAAAACAAGGGTGCGACGACTGCGCCACACCCTGAACAAATTTAAGTTAATAACCATTAAACGTGAACTTGGAAAAGACGTTGATGACCATAAAACAAGCAATACCGAGTGTCTTTCCCAAATATTGTTCACATTCAAACGGTTATTTATAAAATATCACAACCGCTTTCAAAAGTCAAAGAATAGCGCACACGAAACCTCGCCACGGAAGGGAAAATTTTGCGTTTCTCGTTGCGTTGATTTTCTCAATCCCGCCCTTAAAATAATAACGTCTTATACCATTCCCTCCGTTTATAAAGGCCGAAATTGGATAATCGCGTGTGTTTTGTGCGGAAGACGCTTTTAATGTACCGAAAACGGGACGAACGATCGACATAATTGAAAATAAGTGATATAATTGATTTAACGATTTTCAAGGGGGCTTTTATGGAAAGCAAACAAACGCTGATTTTCAGGCTTTATCAGGTTCTGAGCGGTTATTCCGACGCCGACCATCCGCTGACTCAGCAAAAAATCATCGATATTTTAAGCGACGAATACGACCTTGTCGTCGAAAGAAAAGCAATCGGTCGCAACATATCCTATCTCAAAGAAATGGGTTTTGAAATCGAAGGCGACAAAAAAGGAATCTATCTTGCAAGCCGCCCTTTCGAGAACGCGGAACTCCGTCTTCTTATCGACAGCGTTTTAAGCAGCAGCCACATAAACGCGACGTATTCCAAGCAACTCATCGACAAGCTGATACTTTTGGGCGGCAAGTATTTCAAAGCGCACGTCAAGCACGTTTACTCGGTACGCGACTGGAACAAAACTCAGAACCGCGATTTGTTTTTGAACGTCGATCTCGTCGACGAAGCAATCGAAAGCGAAAAGCAGCTTGTCTTCGACTACAACAAAATGGGCGCAGACAAAAAACTGCACCGCACCGCGCACCACAAAGTCAGCCCGTATCAGATGCTGTTGCACAACCAGCACTACTACCTTATGGCGTACAACGAAAAGCAATGCGACGTCGCCTTTTACCGCATGGACAAAATCACGGACATGCAAATTTCCGACGATGTACGCACGCCGCTGAAATCCGTTCCGGGATACAAAAATGGCATCGATTACAAGGAACTTTCAACCGCGCGTCCTTATATGTTTGCGGACAAGCCTGAGCGCGTCGTGATTAAACTGCCCGAGCGGCTCATCGACGATATAATCGATTGGTTTGGCGCAGAAATCAAGGTTAAAAACAACAAAAGCGGCATATTAACAGTCGAAATTGTCGCAAGTCCGAATGCAATGCAATTCTGGGCGATGCAGTACGGCACGTATGCGGAAATAATCGAGCCGCAATCTCTCCGTGAAAAAATCAAGGAACGCTTGACGAAAATGCAGGAAAATTATTCAAAATAACCTGCCTTGTTTTGTTCGTTTTCTTCCGGACGAAACAATCAAAAAAACATAAAACCACACCGAAACGACGAGTCTTTCCGCCCGTCGTTTTTTGTCGCATTTTGTCAAACTTTTGCTCAATAAAAGTATTTATCGTACTTTGCGGAAAATATCGGCGCCTTCAAACCGAACGTTTTTTTGACGTATCTATTCATCACCGTGCGATATTTTTTCGGCACGCCGACGTTCACGACCAATATTCCGAACTTGTCGGCAACGTAAGCATAAGCAAATGCGAACGCGTCGATTTCCCGCACGTTGCCGTAATACTCGCTATTGTCGCAATCAATACGTATCACGTCGGATTTTCTCCACGCGTTTACGGTTTTTTCGCTTTCTCTCGGCGATTTTGCGCGGATTTGTCTATGCTGATAATAATGTCGCATCTCGTGAGCGGTGATAAAAACAATGCGCGCGATGGCATCTTCCTTGTCGTAACGTGAAAATAAGGCGGCAATTTTTTGATAATCGTACGCAATCGCCGAATATTTACCGTTTCGTATCGTGATAAACGACATCATTTCGTTGCCCGGCAATTTCGTTTCGAAAACATGCGGCAGTTTCGAGTAACCGAACATCCGCATTACGTCGCAAATTGTCGCTTTCAGAAAATATTCAAATTCTCTCTTTTTCAAGTCGCGCGCGGTTTTTCTCATACTTTGTTTTTTTTGTCTTCGACGTATTCTCTGACAAGTTCTTCCGCCCTATTCTTTTTGATTACTTCTTCGCGGATAAGGAATGGTTGCAAAAACTCGATAAGCCCGCGATTTTCCGTCACGATTTTTTCGGCGGTTTCGTAGCATTTTCGAGTAATGTCGTCGAACTTTTCGTTAAGCGCGTCAATGCGTTTTTTGCTGTACGGCATATTTTCGTGTCGGTTGTAAAAAAACGTTTTGTCCACACCGAACATACCGTATTCCGCCATATTGAACAAGACTTTATCGACGGAGACCAGATCGTAATACGTATTGTCGAAAGTTTTGCCGAAAAACAATTTTTGCGCCGCCATCCCGCCGAGCAAAACGGAAATCGTGTTTTCGAAATCTTTTGCGGAGAAATACTTTGAAAACGTCACGGTTACTTTTTTGTCCGACGTTCCGTCGGTATAACGGAATTCTTCGTCATCGTAGCCGCCGTATTCGTCGTAGTCATTCGACAAGTCTTCCAGGATTTTTTTGAAAAACGAGTTGCAAAGATTATTTTCATCCATATCAAGCGTATAATCGGCGTTCTTAAAACTTCTCGCAACGACAAATCGGCCGAGGTTATAACAACTTTTCATATACTTTTCTTCGTCGGAAAAATCCCTTTCGATATCGCAATACCGAATCTCGTTGGCGTTTTTATAAATCGTTTTCGTCGATACGAAGTTTTTTGCGTCCGATTCGAGCACGCACGCATTGATAAGAGTTTCGATTGCGGAGCAAGATAAACCTTGCGTCAATTCCGCAATATCTTCCACCGACATTTCGAATTCGCACTTCGTCGCAAACATATATTTTTCGGCAATCTCTTTTCTTGCGCCGTAGTCGGGATTTTGCAACATAATTTTTTTATCGATACGACCGGGGCGAACCATCGACGGGGGAAGATCGTCGAAGTCGTTGCACGTCGCAACGAAAAACACGTTGTTTGTCGAGTTTATGCCGTCGATTAAGGTTAAAAGTTGTGCAAGTATCGTTTTTGCGCCCTGATCGACGAAATAACCGTCAAGGTCAGGCAAGAACTTGTCGATTTCGTCGAAAAACACGACGCTGCATTTGTCGCTGTCGTTTGCTTTATCGAAAGCATTTTTGATTTGTTGCATAATCGACGACTCGTCTTTCGCGTCAGCGGTATCGACTATGTACACGGGAAGGTCGCATTCTCTCGCAAGGACTTTTGTGAACAACGTCTTTCCGTTGCCGGCACTGCCGTACAAAATCAAGCCTTTGGGAATTTTTGCGCCTTTTCCCATATAATACTCGCGATTATTCAAAACGTCGCAAATCTTTTTCAACTCTTTTTTCTCTTTTTCGTATCCCGCAATCAGATTGAAATTATCCATAAACTCACCTCGCATTTTTATTTCGCTTTCAGTATAACGCAACTTTGAACAAACGATATTACCGCACTTTTTAAGAAATTTTTGCCCCCTTTCCATAGAGCCGCAAAAACTGCTTGATTTTTGCCCCCTTTTAGGGTACACTTTTACTTGGTGACGAAAGATGAAAGATAAAATTAAGATAAGTTTGCCGGAAAGCGTACTTTCCACAATGAAATCCGATTGCAAAAACTTCAACTTCTTAAAATCCGACGACAGCATAAATTTCAACGCGTTTGTAAACACGCTCGTCGTGAATTTTTACGAAACTTTTTCCGCAAGCGAAGAAGCGTTGCGCGACGACGTTTCGAAAGCGTTGTCCGGGCTTCCCGATAAATCGAAGGAACGAGTGTATTCGGACGTTATAAAGATAATCGCTCGGCGCGAAAACGTCGCAACCGACGGAAAATCCGCGGTCTTTTCGTTCAAACCGACGAAATTATCCGAAAAAGCAGTCACTTTTATTGAAAACGTCGCCCTTTCCGACGAATCTCTTTCGTCGTTTTACAGAAGGATGTTTATGTCCTACGCGTCGCGCCCGCAACCACGTCGCGAACTGATAATATTCAAAGAAAACTACAACGATTTGCAAAAAGCCATACGGAAAAATTTGCAGGTCTGCATCGTGAATAAAGGCGACGAAATCAAAAACGCGTCCGTTTATGCGGTGGCGTCGTCGAAAGAAGAACTTTACAATTACGTTTTGTCAACCGACGGACAAAACCTTTACACCTTGCGCCTTGCAAACGTAAAAAGCGTATCTTTGCTGACAAAAAAAGCCGATATCCCCGAAGATATCAAACAAATCTTCGACAGACAGATAAGATGCGGCGCACAATATCCGATTTTCAAAAACGAAACCGACCTTATCAAGGTGATTTTATCACAAAAGGGAAAGTACCTTTTCAAAAAAATATATCTTTATCGTCCCACCCCGGTAAAAATCGAAAACGACGCATATTATTTTGATTGCTCCACAAATCAGGCAATGCACTATTTCAAGCGATTCGGCGTGGATGGAATAATAGTATCACCCGAAAACGTGGCGAAAATGATGTACACTTATTACGCGGGATCGGCAAGAAAGTACTCCCGCGTCGTAAACGACAAAACTCCGTTTTTCAACAATCATAAAAAACCGCAAAGAAAATAAAACGTAATAAGCGATAATCGTTGCGAATTTTTTAAAATGGGAATATAATGCTTTCTCGTTTGAGGAACTGATGATGACGGCGGCAATCGTATTATCCGTAATAGCGGCGGCGGGAACGATACTTTCAATCGTATTTCTGCCCGAAGTAAAAATCAAAGGAAAGCGCATTCCCGTATTTTTTGTGGTGCCGGTAATTTCGGCGATACTTATCGTCGCGCTTAACGTGTTGACTTTCAGGGAAGCCTTAGACGGATTGACGGGCGATATGGCGTCGATGTTTCACGGGCGAAACTCCGTCAACCCCGTAAAAATCCTTTTGCTATTTTTCGGAATGACGACGGTGTCGGTATTTCTGGACGAAGCGGGGGTATTCAGATTTCTTGCGACCAAGTCGATGAAACTTGCGGGACACAGTCGGACGAAGTTGTTTTTCATTCTTTACGGCGTGGTGTCGATTCTGACCGTGTTTACGTCAAACGACATCATTATCCTTACGTTTACGCCGTTTATCTGTTACTTTTGCAAAAACGCCGACATAGATCCCGTGCCGTATCTTGTGACGGAATTTGTTGCGGCAAACACGTTTTCAATGTTTTTCATAATCGGCAATCCGACGAATATATACCTTGCGGAATCATTTCACATGACCTTTGCCGGTTATCTGAAAGTAATGGCGTTGCCGACGATATTCGGCGGGCTTTGCGCCCTTCTCGTGCTGTACTTATTGTTCAAAAAACAGTTTAAGGAAGAGATCCCCGTGAGCGAAGTCGAGACCGCAAAAATCGAAAAACCGTACCTTGCGATATTCGGCTCGGTGCTTTTAATGGTTTGTCTTGTATTCCTTATTATCGCGGATTACGTCGGAATCGAAATGTGGGCGGTTGCGACGTGCGCGTTTCTTCTCCTTGTTGTCGGCGCGCTTGTTATCGCCGCCGTGAAAAAGGAAAAACCGACGGAACTCACAAACGTTTTCAAACGTCTGCCCTACGAACTAATCCCCTTTGTCATATCTATGTTTATCGTCGTTTTGTCGCTGAAAAAAACGGGCGTATCGCAAAAAATCGCCGACGTTTTCGGCGCGGCGGGAGAAAGGTACGACATATTGACTTATGGCGTGTCGTCGACGCTCGTCGCAAACCTTATCAACAATATTCCGATGAGCGTTTTGTACTCGGCAATCACCGAAACCGCGTCGCCTTATGCGGTGTATGCGGCGGTAATCGGCAGCAACATCGGCGCGTTCCTGACGCCCGTCGGCGCGCTTGCGGGAATAATGTTCACGGGGCTTTTGAAAAACCTTGACGTAAAGTTTACGTTCCTTGACTTTTTGAAATACGGCGTTGTCGTCGTGATTCCTACGCTTTTCGCAACCCTTGCGGGACTGTACGTCGTTTACTTTTTACAATAATATCGGCGCAAAAAAAACGGCGTCGAACCCCGATGCCGTTTCATTTATTTGATAAAATCTTCTAAAACTTGACGCAACTCAAAACGTCCATAACGAATGCGACGGTGCCGCCCGTTTCGACCTTTACAGGCGTTTTTACGGCAACGCCCGTGTCGTCGGGAGAAGTCACGAAAGACGCCTCGATATGCTTTTTCGCGTGCTTTTCCAGAATTTCCAGGACGGTATCGACCTGCGCCCTTTCGACGCCGATAAGAAGCGTCACGCTTTTCTTTTTCAAAAATCCGCCCGTTGACGAAAGCATCGTCGTATAAAAGCCACGGGCGGTAAGATCGCGTACGGTTTCCGTGGCGTTTCCGCCGGACAACACTGCCATAATCATTTTGTCGCAAAGTATATTCATATCGCGTCTCCTTTTTTTTATTATCGCACCGGAAAGCGTCATTGTCAATAGCAAAAACAACCGCTTTTGTCGTGGGATTCCGATAAAACGTCCAAAAAACGGCGATTTTAATAAAATATATTTACAATTTATATATTCAATGATATAATTAAATAACATTATTATTTTTTTTAAGGAGAAGTATGTTAACAGAACAACCTGACCCTGACCCTGACAGTATTATATTGTCGGTCATTTTCATCGTAATACTCGTGCTGTTTTCGGGCTATTTTTCGGCAACCGAAACTGCTTTTACCTCGGTAAACCGCACGAAACTCAAACTTAAAGCGCAGGACGGCAACAAAGCCGCCAAAAACGCGCTGTATCTTCTGGACAGATATGACAAAGTGATTTCGGCGATTCTCGTCGGCAACAACCTTGTCAATATCACGCTTTCGGTATTATTCAACAATCTTTTTGAAACAGTCATTCCAAACGCCGCGGTAAGCGGTATCGTGTCGGTCGCGGTGTCAACTGCGATTGTTCTGACGTTCGGCGAAATTTCGCCCAAAATGATTGCGAAAGAAAACTCCGAAAAGATTTCGATGGCGTTCGGCTACCCGATGCGCGCGATAATGGTCATACTGTACCCCATCACGATTTTGTTTGCGGGGCTGAAATTCCTTCTTCGCAAGATATTCAAGTCGAAAAACGACGACAAAATCACCGAGGAAGAACTCTTATCCATGGTCGAAGAAGCGCAGGAAGGCGGCTCCCTCGACATGCAGGAGCGCGAACTTATTTCCAGCGCGATTGAGTTTGACGACGCGGAAGTCGAGGATATTTTCGTGCCGCGCGTGAACGTTATTGCGGTGCCCATCGACATGCCGATGGAAAAAATCAAGGCGCTGTTTTTGGAACATAATTTCTCGCGTATGCCCGTGTACAAAAACACAATCGACAGCATCGTGGGTATGATCCATAATATCGACTTCTTCACCGCCCTTGAAAAAGGTGAAAAATCGATAAAGAACTACATCACCCCCGTTACCATCGCGACGGAACATATGAAAATTTCTACGCTTCTGAAAAGCATGCAGCGCCAAAAAGTGCATATGGCTGTCGTCGTTGACGAATACGGCGGAACGCTGGGCATTGTTACCCTTGAAGATATTCTGGAAGAACTTGTCGGCGAAATCTGGGACGAGCACGACGAGGTCGTGAACTACTTCACGAAAATCGACGACACGACTTATATCGTCGACGGCCGTGCGGAACTCGATAAATTCTTTGAAACTTTCGGACTCGATAAGGACGAGGCGGCAGACTTCGACTCCCAGACGGTCAGCGGCTGGATTATCGCGGAAATCGGCGAAATCCCCAAAAAGGCGCAAACCTTCAACTACAAAAACCTGACGATCATCGTAAACAGGCTTACGCAGCGCAAAATTCTGGACGTCAAAGTCATCGTAAACCCCGTTGAAGAAAACGAGGATGACTCAGAAAAACAATCGCTATTTGAAAAGGTGAGCGAAAGAATCGCCGAAAAACAGGAAAACAAACAGGACGACAACGAATAACCGCGTCAAAACCAAAAGGCTGACAATCCGTCAGCCTTTTATTTTTTGCGTATTTAGCGCGGAACAAAAAAACACGCGCCGCTTCGGGCGCGTATTTTTTATATAAAACAAATCGGAAGGAGAGCAAATTAAAATTTCAAAAACAAGCCGTGCTTTTCAAAGTCCGAAACTTTCACTTCTTTCACGTCGTAGCCGTCGTTTTTGATTGCGGAAACGATTTTGTCGACGTCGGTGTTGTCGTCGCAGATTATTTCGGTCAAGCCCGATACGTGCGACGAGCGTACTTTTTTCACGTCAGCCGCTTTTCTTACGGCGTCGTTCACGTGCGACTCGCACATACCGCATTTCATACCATCAACGTGCAAAGATATTTTTTTCATATTAAGCCTGCTTTCTTTTTACTGCCCTTATTGTAAACTAAATTTTCCTGCTTGTCAACAGAATATGAATAAAATTTCACATTTTGTTTATTTGTGTCGTTTTGCCTGTCTTTTTGACAGTATATATATTTTACTTTTTTACCATATAAAAATAATAACGTCTTCCGCCCTTTTTTTCGTTTTACAGAAATGCGCTTTTTATTGTATAATGGTGAAAAGCATTAGGAGATCCTATTATGAAAATTTCAAACGATATAAAATACGTCGGCGTGAACGATAGAAACCTTGATTTGTTTGAGGGGCAATACGTCGTGGAAAACGGCATGGCATACAACTCTTACGTCATTATTGACGAAAAAGTCGCTGTGATGGATTCCGTCGATAGATCCTTCGGCGCCGAGTGGCTTGAAAACATCGCGGTCGCTTTGAACGGTCGCACGCCCGATTACCTTGTCGTGCAACACATGGAGCCCGACCATTCGTCAAATATTCTGGCGTTTTCGGAAAAATACAAGGACGCGAAAATCGTGTCGTCCCTTCGCGCGTTCCAGATGATGAAAAATTATTTCGGCACAGATTTTCAGGACAGACAAGTCGTGGTGAAAGAAGGCGACGTTTTACCGCTCGGAAAACACAACCTGTCGTTTATCGCCGCTCCCATGGTACACTGGCCCGAAGTCATCATGACTTACGACGACTTTGACAAAGTTTTGTTCTCGGCAGACGCTTTTGGAAAGTTCGGCGCGCTCGACACCGACGAAGACTGGGCGTGCGAGGCAAGAAGATATTATTTCGGCATTGTCGGAAAATACGGCGCGCAGGTGCAATCGGTTCTGAAAAAAGCGGCGGCGCTCGATATCAAAATCATTTGTCCGCTGCACGGACCGTGGCTTTTTGATAACATTCCGTATTATCTCAATCTTTACGATATTTGGTCGTCGTACGGCGTGGAAAGCGACGGCGTCGTCATCGCGTATACGTCGGTTTACGGCCACACCGAAAAAGCGGTGAATATGCTCAAAGCGGAACTTGAAAACAAGGGCGTGAAAGTGCCCGTTTTCGACCTTGCGAGATGCGATATGGCGGAAGCGGTCGAGGACGCGTTCAGATACGGAAAGCTCGTGCTTGCGACAACGACGTACAACGGCGATATTTTCCCGTTTATGAAAACGTTTATCGAGCACCTTGTCGAAAGGAATTTCCAAAACCGCACCGTCGGATTTATCGAAAACGGCTCGTGGGCGCCGCAGGCTTCGCGTATTATGCGCGGCATGTTGGAACAGCAAAAAAATCTTACGCTTCTTGACGCCGACGTCAAAATTTATTCGGCGGTAAGCGACAAAAACATCGCTGAAATTCAGACTCTTGCAAACGCATTGTTGCAATAATACACGGCGAAAATCATGGAAAAGGTAATAATTGCGTCCAACAATATGAACAAAATCCGCGAATTTTCGGAGATGCTCGGGAAAGACGTTCAGGTGCTGTCGCTTCACGACGTCGGCTTCGATTCGGAAATCGACGAAAACGGCGAAACCTTTTTCGACAACGCGCTTATCAAGGCAAAAACGATAAGTCTGTTCCTTCGCGAAAAAGGAATATCCGCGCCCGTATACGCCGACGACAGCGGACTGTCGGTAAACGCCCTTAACGGCGCGCCCGGCGTGCACAGCGCAAGGTATGCAGGCATTCACGGCGACGATAAGAAAAACCGCGATTTACTTTTGAAAAACCTTGAAAATATTACCGACCGAAGCGCGTATTTTATCTCGGTCATCGCCTGCTATTACCCCGACGACACTTACGTTTTCGGCGTTGGCAAAACCTATGGCAGAATCTTGCGGCGCGAAGAAGGAAGCGGCGGATTCGGCTATGACTGCATATTTTATTCGGACGATCTGAAAAAGTCTTTCGGACTTGCGACGGCGGAAGAAAAAAACGCGGTGTCGCACCGCTACCGCGCGCTGAAAGACGTAATGACAAAAATCAAATAGTCAAAAACATATTAAAACGCCGTGGCGTCTGCCACGGCTTTATTTTTGCAAATATTAGGTTTTATTGAACGAAAATCACCGCTTAAAGTATGTTTTTTATCTCGTAAAGACTTTCAACGTAATAATCCCAAATTTTATTTTCGGGAATATCCGTGCGGTCGTGATTGAACCATACGGTCTTTATCCCCGCGTTCCGTCCGCCCGCAATATCGGCGGTAAGCGAATCGCCGATAAGCACGATTTCGTCCTTTTTCGCATTCGCGTTTTCAATGCAATAATCGAAGTATTCTTTCGACGGTTTCATCGCCCCGACCGCCTCGGAAATAAACAATCCCGAAAAATACTTTTTCATATCGGCTTTTTCAAGGCGGAAATCCTGTTGTTTGAACGGGCCGTTGCTCGTTGCAAAAAGTTTATACTTTCCGCAAAGATACGTCAAAAGTTCGTACGCGCCCGACACGGGTTCTGCCGACACCGCAAGGAAGTCGTGAAAGATTTCTTCAAACTCGGGCCCGTCGATGCCCTTTATCCCGAACGCATCGAAAACCAGATTCCACCTGATTTTTTTCAAGCCGTCTTTCGTGAGCGTACCGTCCTCGATTCTTCGCCAAAGATTGTCGTTGATTTTTTTGAAGCATTCAAACAATCCGTTTTCGTAGTGTTTCCCGTATTTTTCAAGCCCTTTCGACATGGCGTACGTCGCGCACACGTCGAAGTCCAGAAGAGTGTTGTCGATGTCGATAAAAACCGTAGTTATCATATTTACCTCAATATATCGCGCCGCTTTCGTTTCCTGTCCCGCACGCACAATTAACGACCAATAATCACACGATTTTGTCATTGCGAGCGCAGCGTGGCAATCTCCCGGAAGGGACACCTTAAAAAAATATTATCAAATTTCCGCACGATATGCAATCGTAAAACCGCATAAAAAGTTGTAGATTTTTAATATACCCGTATGATATAATATAAGTAATTAAGATTCGGAGGCAATTATGAAAACTTTACTCAAAAACGGTACTATCGTTGACGGCAGCGGCGGCAAGCCGTACGTGTCGGACGTTCTTATTGAAAACGACAAAATCACGAAAATCGCAAAAGACATCGACGCCGCGGATGCCGAAGTTATCGACTGCACGGGCTTGACTGTTGCCCCGGGCTTCATCGACGCGCACAGCCACAACGATTTCTTTTACGACTACGACGACGCGGAAAGGTTTTACGAGCCGTTTATCCGTCAGGGAATCACCACCCAGATCACGGGCAACTGCGGTTTTTCGCCGTTCGGCGTCGACAAAAACACAAAATACAAGGACAAAGTCGGCGGCGGTTTATTCCACGCCAAAAACCCCGGCAGTTTCAAAGACTTTGTTAAAAATGCCGAAGGCAAACTTTACGTCAATATCGTCCCCCTTATCGGACACGGCACGACGCGCATAAGCATTTCGGGCTTTGACGCGAAACCGCTCACGAAAGAACAAATCGACGAAGAAATGAAACTCGTCGACGAGGCAATGGAAAACGGCGCGTTCGGCGGAAGTTTCGGCTTTATGTACGAACCCGGCATGTACAGCAAAACGGACGAACTCGTCGCGTTCGCAAAGGAACTGCAAAAATACGACGGTATCCTGACAATCCACCCGCGTGCGGAGTCGAAAGTCGCGATGGGTTATCCCCTTATCTCGAAACCGCATATCGAAATCGCGCTGGACGAAATCATCGACATTATGGAAAAGTCGAAAGTCAGGACGGAATACAGCCATCTTATTTTCGTCGGTCGTTCGTCGTGGCCGAGCGTCGAGCCTATGCTCAAAAAACTGCACGACTACAACGAAAAAGGATATAAAATCGCCTACGACAACTACGCTTTCACTTACGGCGCGTCGGTCATCACAATCGTTATGCCCGCCTGGTATCTCGCAATGAGCAAGGAAGACCGAAAGAAACCTTTCAACCGTTTCAAACTGCGCGTACTCGTGGAAATGTCCAAAAAACTTCTGGGGCTGGATTTCAGCGACTTCACGGTCGCGTACATTTCGGACGACCATAAGGAATACGAAAACCGCACGATTGCGGAAATTGCTGAATCGGAAGGAATATCCGACTTTGACTGCTACTTGAAACTCGTCGATTTGTCGAACGCGCAAGGCAGACTTTACATCGACAAATACTACAACGACGCAATAATCGACAGGCTGATGAAAGACGACCTGTCCATCTTTATGACGGACGCGTGGGTTGAAGAAGCCGGCACGCAAAACGGCGCGACGTATCAGTGCTTCCCGTACTTTTTGGTGCGCGCGAAGAAGAACGATATCCCCGTTGAAAACGTCGTAAGAAAGATGACGGGCGCGACTGCGGAACGCTTCAAAATCAAAGACCGCGGGTTTTTGAAAGAAGGTTATTTCGCCGACGTTACCGTTTTCGATTTCGACAACGTGGAAGTAAATCCGAAAGTCCCCGACTTCACCCCCAAAGGCATAAATTACGTCTTCGTCGGTGGCGAAAAGGTTGTGTCAAACGGCGAATATATCTCGAAAACCGCCGGCAAAGTCATACTCAAAAAATAAGGTAGGATAACTATGTGCATCGCAAAAATCGCGTTTAACGCCCTTTTCAGACCAAGTAAACATTTGTTTACGCCAAAAACGCCGTTTGCGGAAAAGGTAATGGGTCCCAATTTCAAGCATTTGTACGACACCAGCTCAGTTGCAAGCAGGCTTGTCAAAACGTGGGACAAGGAAATTATCCCCGTCAACACTTTCGACTCTCTTACGCTTGAAGGCTGGTTTTATACCGCGGGCGAAAACGCGCGCGATACCGCCATTCTCGTGCACGGCTACAACAGCAGTCCCCTGGGCGATATGTCGGCAATAATGCAGTTTTATTTAAGACGCGGCATCAACGTTCTTCTGACAAACAACCGCGGCGGCAAAACGAGCGTCGGCAACAACATCACTTTCGGACTTTACGAAAGGCTCGACACCGCCCTGTGGGTTGACAAACTCAACGAGCGTTTCGATGGCGGCAGCATTATTTTGCACGGTATTTCTTTGGGCGGCGCAACCGTTTGTCTTATGTCCGAACTTGACTTAAAAAACGTGAAATGCGTCGTGTCGGATTGCGCCTACACCTCGATCCGCGCGGAATTTGCTCACAGCTCGAAACTCACCATGGGTTTCACTCCGAAAGCCACGCTGGAACGCGTTTATAAACTTTTTGCAAAAGAATTCGGCAATACCGTCGACGACTTCACTCCTCTCAAAGCGGTGCAACACGCAAAATATCCGATACTGTTTATTCACGGCAAGGAAGACCGTTTTATCCCTGTGCGAATGGCGCACGAACTTTACAACGCCTGCTCCTCGGACAAACGCCTGTTCCTTGTGGACGGCGCGGGACACGGTGCGTCGTATGCAAACGCCCCGAAAGAGTACGAATCCGCCGTTATGGACTTTGTAAACGCCCACAGATAACGTAAACACAAGAAAATAGCCCGCCGTTTCAGACAGCGGGCTATTTTAGTTATATCGTTTTCTTTGCAAACGGTTATATTTTTTGCCGACGGCAAAAAGTTATATTTTGACTTCGTCAAAGTTATATTTCGGCTTTCAGCCGAAGTTAAGGTAAATCCACAACTTGTCCATAGGACAAATATCACTGCGTAAGCAATATCACTGCGTAAGCAATATCACTTGCCGAAAGGCAAACATCGCGCCGTAGGCAATATCACTGCGGTTTTTGTTTTATAAACTATTATTCGAGTTCGGTTGCGCCGGTGTAAAGCTGATAATACGTGCCGTGCATCGCGATAAGTTCGTCGTGGGTGCCACGCTCGATAATTCTGCCGTGATCGAGGACGATGACGCTGTCGGCGTTTCTGATTGTCGAAAGCCTGTGCGCGATAACGAAAACCGTCCTGCCTTTCATAAGGTTATCCATACCTGCCTGAACGATCGCTTCGGTGCGGGTATCGATTGACGACGTGGCTTCGTCCAGAATCATGACGGGCGGATCTGCGACGGCGGCGCGCGCGATACTCAGAAGCTGGCGTTGTCCCTGCGACAGATTTGCACCGTTTCCCGTGATTACGGTATTATACCCTTCGGGAAGTCGTGTGATGAAGTCGTCGGCGTTTGCAAGTTTTGCTGCGGCGATACATTCTTCGTCGGTGGCGTCGAGGCGGCCGTAGCGGATATTATCCATGACGCTTCCCGTGAACAGGTTGGTGTCCTGCAAAACCATACCCAAAGACCTTCTCAGATCCTTTTTGTTGATTTTATTGATATTTATCCCGTCGTAGCGGACTTTGCCGTCCTGAATGTCGTAAAACCTGTTGATAAGGTTGGTGATTGTCGTTTTGCCCGCGCCCGTTGCGCCGACGAAAGCGAATTTCTGACCGGGTTTTGCGCGAAGGGATACGCCGTGTAGCACGAGTTTGTCGGGGACGTAACCGAAATCGACGTCGTCAAGTTCGATATCCCCTTTGAGTTCCACGTAAGTGGTGGTATCAGTTTCTTTGTGGTAATGTTTCCACGCCCAGAGCCCCGTGCGTTTTTCGCTTTCGACGATATTGCCGTTTTCGTCCTTCGTGGCGTTGACGAGCATGACGTAGCCGTTGTCGGTTTCTTGTTGTTCGTCAATCATATCGAACACGCGCGACGCGCCCGCAAGCCCCATCGTAACCATCGAGATTTGTCCCGCGATGTTGCCGATATTGTTGGAAAGTTGGCGCGAAAGCGACAGGAAGGAAACGAGAACGCCGACCGTCAGCGGATTGAACCCGGTAATACCGACGTTTTTGAACCCGGTATTGATTTCCGAAATGACCAGAAGTCCGCCGATAAACGCCAGCAATACGTACAGGAGATTGCCCATGTTGCCGAGAATCGGCATAAGGATATTGCCGTAAGTATGCGCCTTCCTGCTGTCATCGTTGAGTTTATCGTTGAGTTTGTCAAAGCCTTGTTTTGCGGCGTCTTCGTGGTTGAACACTTTCACGACTTTCTGACCGTTTATCATTTCTTCGATATAGCCTTCTTCGTCGGCGACGGCGACCTGTTGCGCGACCATATATTTGCCGCTTGCTCCGCCGATTTTCACGACGACGAAAAGCATAAGCAGTATCACCGCAACGACGATAAGCGTCAGATATACGCTGTACGTCAGCATTACGATGAACACCGCGACCAGCGTGAACGCCGACTGGAACAATACGGGCAGACTGTTGCCGATAAGCTGGCGCACGGCGTCGGTATCGTTGGTATAGGTACTCATTATCGTACCGTGCTTGTGCGTATCGAAATATTTAATGGGCAGGGATTCCATATTGTTGAACATATCTTTTCTGAAATGATACAACGTTCCCTGCGTGATGATTGCGTTAAGCTGGTTGTTTACGACAGAGCCGATAACGCCCAATACGAAAAACAAAACCATCGTCGCGCCCATTCTGACAAGCAGGACGGAAGCCTCGCTCCACGGCATATTCTGCGAAAGCGCGGGCGTGATGACGTCGTCGATGAGTTTCTGCATATAGACGTTGCCGACAAGCATCCCTGCCGACACCATCAGAAGGGTGATGCACATTATGATAATCTGCCAGCCGTAATATTTGAAAAGGTATTTCAAAAGACGGGCAAACGTACCCTTTTTGGCGGATTGCATATTGCGTTGATTTTTCATTGCGGAAGCCTTTTTCATTGCGCGTCGCCTCCTTCCTCGTTGTCGGAGTGGCGGGTTTGCGACTCGTAAACGCTCCTGTATTCTTCACTCGTTTGCATAAGCTCCTCGTGCGTGCCGATTGCGGCGATACGTCCGCCTTCCATCACGATGATTTTGTCTGCGTCCTCAACGGAAGCCACGCGCTGAGCGATGATGATTTTGGTCGTGTCGGGGATTTCTTCCCTGAACGCTTTCCTGATAAGCGCGTCGGTCTTTGTATCGACTGCCGACGTACTGTCGTCAAGAATAAGGATTTTCGGTTTTTTAATGAGTGCGCGCGCAATACAAAGTCTTTGTTTCTGTCCGCCCGAAACGTTCGTACCGCCCTGCTCGATATGCGTGTCGTAGCCGTCGGGGAACGACTCGATAAATTCGTCGGCGCAGGCAAGACGACATACGCGTTTGATTTCCTCGTCCGACGCTGCGTCGTTTCCCCAGCGGATGTTTTCTTTTATCGTGCCGGAAAACAACACGTTCTTTTGCAGCACCATGGATACCGAATCGCGAAGCGCGACCAGGTCGTAATCCCTGACGTCTTTGTCGCCGACAAGAAGCCTGCCTTCGCTCACGTCGTACAAGCGCGGGATAAGTTGCACAAGGCTGCTTTTGCTGGATCCCGTGCCGCCGAGAATACCCACCGTTTCGCCTGATTTGATTGAAAGATTTATGTTTTCAAGCGCGTATTTTTCAGCCTTTTCGCTGTATTTGAACGAAACGTTTTCAAAGGTTATATCGCCGTTTTCAACAGTTGTAATGCCGTTTTCGGGGCTTTTAAGCGACGATTCCGTCATAAGAACTTCTTTGATACGGTTTGCGCTTTCAATCGACATCGTCAGCATGACGATCACCATCGAAAGCATCATCATCGACATCAACGCCATTATCGCGTAGTTGATAAGCGCAGACAAATTGCCGACCGTGAGTTCCTCTCCGTGCGACGTGATTATCGTCTTGGAGCCAAAAAACATAATTACCGCGATGACCGTAAAAATGCACAGCATCATTATAGGCCAGGCAAGCGCCATGATACGCTCCGCCTTTGTGAAGTCGTTTCTGACCTCGGACGATACCTTTTCAAACTTTCCTTTTTCATAGTCTTCCCTGACGAAAGATTTCACGACGCGGATCGCCTGCACGTTTTCCTGCACCGACTCGTTCATATCGTCGTATTTTCTGAAAATCTTTCTGAAAAACGGCATTACGAACTTCATCATAAGCGCAAGAGCAAGCATAAGCACGGGCATCGCCGCAAGGAAAACAAGAGCGATTCTCCAATTTATACGGAAACTGAAAACGAATGCGAAAATCAGCATCAGCGGCGTTCTTATCGCAATGCGGATAATCATCTGATATGCGTTCTGAACGTTCGTAACGTCGGTCGTAAGTCTTGTGACAAGGCTCGACGTCGAAAACCTGTCGATTTCCGCAAACGAGAAGTCCTGAATCTTATAATACATATCGTGGCGCAGATTCCTTGCGTATCCGCACGACGCCGTCGCCGCAAACTTGCCCGCGATAAAACCGCAAACAAGCGACGCAAGCGCCATCGCAAGCAGTATCAGTCCGTATTTGATAATGGGGTCCATGGATATCGACTTGCTGATTTCGTCGATAAGCACCGCCATTACCGTGGGAATAAGCGTTTCCAGCACGACCTCGCCGATGATGAAAATCGGCGTGAGAATCGAGGGAAGTTTATAATCCCTTATACTCTTTTTCAATACTTTTATTGTGTCCATCTATGCTCCTAAAAATATTAATCGTTGTTGAGATTTCCTTTCAGTTTTTCAAGGATCGCGATAAGCGTTTCGATTTCTTCGTCCGAAATATCTTTCCAAAATTCTTTCCCGACGTCGATAGCGTCCCTGCGCGACGATTTCAAAAGCGCGCTGCCCTCGTCGGTAAGATATACGCTTTTCATACGCTTGTCGTCGCTGTCGAACACGCAGGAAACAAGTCCCCTGCTTTCAAGCCCGGAAAGAAGCCCGACGACTGTCGGGTGCGAAACTTCCAGATACGTTTCGACGTCTTTTTGCGTCGTTTTCTTGCCCGACTTGTCCAAAAACACCAACAATCTGTGTTGCGAACAGGTCACGCCGTACTTCTTGAACGTCCTGATTATTTTTTTGTCGGTTTTCTCACTGATTTGCTTGATAAGAAAGCCGGCGTCTTGTCTTTTATCCATGAAAACTCCGTCGTAAAATGTAGTATGCTACATATATACAACAAAGAAAAAAAATTGTCAATAAATTTTAACTAAAATTCCGTAGGAAGTTACACTTTTTTTATAAAATACGGCTGCAACTCTTTATAGTGATTATTTTTATAATAATAGTATTTGTTTAATACCTATTTTCCTTTTTTCGGCAAACCTTTTCTCTTTACCTTTTCAAAAGGATTTTTGTTTTTCCCGTCGATATAACATATCAATACGTACACTGCCGACAACACGACGACCGCGCCGACAAGTACGCCGTACATTGCGCCCGTGCTTACTTTGTCGCCAAAGAAATATATGTTGCAATCAACGCCGTCCTTAACCCCGTCTATTACTTCTTTCGGGAAGCCTTGCTTTGCCATTTCGCCGTAAACGCCGTTTAACGAATGATTTCTTAAAAGTGAAGTGCCGTATGTGCCGGGAAGAAGCATAATAAAGTTTTGCAAGCCTTTCCCGAAACTCGAAATCGGCATATACGCGCCGCAAATAAAACCGTAGCCCGCCGATACTATCGTACCGATGCCCGCAGCCTGCCCCTGCGTCCTTAAAAGCGCATTCACGACGCTTGACAACGCCGTGCCGAAAGCCGTCAGCAGGAACACGTCGACGATAACCAAAACGACGTCCGAAAAACTCATATACCAGCCGCTCGCCGCAACGTAAATAAGCCCGGCGGCAGTCGCCGCGTACGTTACGATAAGCGTCGTGAAAAAGGTTCCTGAAAAGTACGACGCCGCGATTATTGAACGCTTTGCGGGCGACACAAGCAAGTCTTTTCTCGCCCCGGTAATGCGGTCGTTTACCATAAGCATATTGCTGCAAAACGCAACGGTCACGCAACACACCGCAAGAAGCGACGATACGAGTTCCCCCGCAACCATTCCGCTTATCAGTTTTTCGGGGACGAAAACGCCGTCCGGCAACGCCGCAACAAACGTGTTCCTGTAAACCTTTGCCAGAAATGTAACGTACAAGACAAGAAGTATCACGGGCGTGATAAGCGACGTGAAAAACATTCCCTTGTCCTTAAAAAACACTTTTATATTTCGTTTCGTCAACGCAAGAAAAGTCTTCATAATGCGCCTCCTTCGGGCTTTTTGCCCGTGACGGACAAAAACACGTCGTCCATTTTGCCCTTTGTTATTTCAAAATCGGTGAACAGCGCGGGGTTTTTAATAATTAAATCCCGTGCTTCTGCCGTGTCTTTCACGGACACTCTGAACGCGTCCCTGATTTTTTCGTACGGAAGCCCCAAAGCCTTGACTTTTTCTTCTTCGGCGTTATAAATCGTAACGAAGTCGCCCGTAAATTCGTTTTTGAGCGAAAGCGGCGTTCCTTCCGCCGCGATTTTCCCTTTGTCGAGTATCACGACGTAGTCGGCGTCCGCCGCCTCTTCCATATAATGCGTCGTGAGAAACACCGTCATATTCCGACTTTTACGAAGGTTTGTTACGACGTTCCAAAGGAGTTTTCGCGCTTCGGGATCGAGCCCCGTCGTCGGTTCGTCCAGAATTAAGATTTTCGGATTGTGAATAAGTGCGCGCGCCACGTCGACTCTTCTTTTCTGTCCGCCCGAAAGTTTTTCAAACGTTCTCGGCAACAGCTCTTTGAAGTCCAGCATTTCGGAAAGCGCGGCGATTCTTTCTTTTGCCGCTTTCCCCGTGATACCGTATAAACTCGCACGGGACGTAAGGTTGTCTTTGACCGAAAGCTTCGCGTCAAGCGCGGACGTCTGATATACGACGCCGATTTCTTTCGTGATGTTTTTCATATCGTGATCGACGTTCATACCGTCGATTATCACCGTACCGCTGTCTTTTGAAAGGGTGCCGCACATTATGGATATCGTCGTTGATTTTCCCGCGCCGTTCACGCCGAGAAACGCAAACAACTCCCCTTCCTTCACGACAAGCGACAAGTCGTCGACGGCGTGCACGTCCTGAAACGATTTGTCAAGGTTTTTGATTTCGATAATATTTTTCATGCTTTTTATACAACCTGCCCTACGTTTTTACGGTAAGTCTTATAAAAGGGGAAACCCTTTGCGGACTTCCCCAAATTATCTTTTAACGGCGGAATTTACTTTTGATCGCGGTCGAAAGCCTCGATTGCGGCAAGCGCGATGTCAAGTCCCAGCGCAAACGTTTCGGGTATCATCTGGTCGGGCGTGTCACGACGATTGTGATAATACGGCGCGTATTTCGGGTTTTGTCCGGCAACCGCCGCCGCCTTGAATCCGCCCCTTGAAAACGCCGCCGCGTCGGACGCGCCGAAAGGCACTACGCCGTGAGGCAACGGGTGATTTACGTCGGGATCCTTGCACGCTTCGTCCAGAAGCGCAACGACTTCGGGGCTGTTTTTCACCATGCCCGTCATGTCGCGGTGATAAATCGTCATATAGTCATAGTCGCGCATCGTGTCGAAAGCGATAATGTACGTTTCGACGTCCTTGTTTTCGCCTTTATGGCGTTTCGTGAATGCGGTTGCGCCGCGAAGCCCGGCTTCTTCACTGCCCGTAAGCAATGCACAGACTTCGGTGTTTTCATATCTGATTCCGCTTTCTTTCAGACATTTGAGCGCGGACACTGCGACGAATACGCCCGTAAGATTGTCGTTTGCGCCGGGGGACAGCACCTTAAAGTTGCAAACGAAGAAAAGTCCGATGTACGCAACGACGGTGCATGCGGCGAAAATCACACTCCAAAGCGGGGTGACGCCTTTTGCGATATTGATTGAAAAAATGACGATCGAAGCGAGCGCGCACAGCAAATCGACTGCAAGTACGCCGACCATGACTTCCTGTCTTATCTTCATAAGCGTCCATTCGTACGCGCTGTCGGTGTGGCCGTTGATGATGATACGGCGTTTTACGTCGCCCGTCGATTTATACTTCGCATATACGTTGCACGACGTCGTTTCCGGCAAAAATTTGTCGATGAACGGCACGTAGAACAAGAATTCCAGCACGACGATGACAATGGACAAAACCGCAAGTACCAGCGAAATTATCCTTACCGCAAGCGTCAGCGCGGGATTGCCGACAAGCGTCAGCAGTTGCAAAAGCGCGCCGATAATCAAAAATACGCCGATGATTTTCGTGAACCCGACAAGCGCGTGTCGCGACACTTTGAAATCTTCGATTGCGCTTTCGTCCGCCCAGCCGTTGGTGTCGATCTGGTTTTTGATCCATTCCTGGGCTTCCTGTTCTTTCGGCATGCCCGATTCGCGCGGGCCGATGTTGGTGCAGATGTCCGTGATTGCGTTCATGCTGTAATCGACGGCGTTTTTCCGTATCTCTTTCGATACTTTCATGACAATTCTCCTTTTTTCGGACAGTTTTGTCCGTTATCCCTTTTTATTCGTTAATAAGCGACAGCACATCGCTTGCAACCTGATTTAATCCAGTGTTTTCTTTCAGGACGCTCAGCCCTTTGAGTGCGCGAATGGCCGCGTCGATATCGTCGGGGAAAATGCTGTCCGAAAACACTTTTATCTCCTTGATTACGCCGCCCGACAACGTGAAACTCACGTCGGCGTATCCCCAGGAAAACCTTTTGTACTTATGACTTTGAAGTTTCACGTCCTTTCCGTACAGCCATAAATCGTCGGAATATTTTTTGTAAAATTCGTCGATTTTCTCTTCGTCCACGGCGGAATTTTCCAAAATCCGCCCGTATTTCTCAGTTAAAACGTCTTTCATCGCCTGCTTTACGGCTCCGACGTCGATACTTTCGTCAAGGTCGTGAAGATTTACAACGCGCGACTTCACGCTCGCAACGCCCTTGCCTTCCAGCTTGTCGGGTTTCACGTTCAGAAAGTCGCTCATTTTCGACGTGTCGGCGGATATTAAAATCGTACCGTGATGCAACGCCGCCGTCTGTGTTTTGAGATATGCGTTGCCCGAAAACTTTCGCCCGTCGATGACGATGTCGTTTCGTCCGTTGACTTCCGCAAAAAGCCCGAGTTTTTTCACCGCGCTAATAATAATATCGTTGTTCTTGTTCACGTCGTAATCCGAAAGACTTGTTATGAACGAGAAATTGAGATTACCCTTGTCGTGGAAAACCGCGCCGCCGCCCGTCGGACGCCGTGCAAGGAAACCGCCTGCGTCGTGGAGTTTTTTAATATTCACGTCAAGGTATGCGTTCTGGTGTCTTCCGATGACGACCGTGTTGTCGTTGCGCCAAAGATATACGATAAGTTCGCCGTCTTTCGCCGCGTCCATAAGCGCGCGCTCGACAGCAAGATTGTAATGCGGATTAAACCCGCTTGTTTCGATATATCTTACTTTATCGTACGTTTTTGCCATATAAACCAGTTGTTTTGCGGTATTATTTAATTTCAAACAAACCTTCTCGCACTACTTCACAAACGGTCGGGTGCGGGAAAACGAGTTTTTTCGCGCGGTCGATATCCACCTTCATATCAATAAGATTCGACACTGCCACGATATACTCGGACGCATAATTTCCGACGACGCTCGCGCCGATAAGCACGTTGTTATCTTTGTCGTAAACAAGTTTCAGTATGCCGGTGTAGTCGGTGTTTTCCGCGATATATCTGCCCGAATACATTAAGGACAGCTGCACCTCGTCGGCGTTTATTCCCTTTTCGATCGCCGCCGAAAGCGTGTATCCCGCCGAAGCGACTTCGGGAGTCGTGTATATAACCGACGGTATGGAGTCGTAATTCATTTCGTCGGGAACGTTAAGCATATTGTTTACGGCGACTTCGCCTTCTCTGTACGCCGTGTGTGCAAGCATCGACTTTCCGTTGACGTCGCCCGCGGCATAGACGTTTTCGACGTTGGTTTTAAGACGGCTGTCGGTAACGATTGCGCCGCGCTCGGTTTCAACGCCGATGTTTTCAAGCCCGAATCCCGTTACGTTTGCGCGACGACCGACCGACAACAAAATTTTGTCGGCAAGTATTTCTTCTTCGCCGTTTTCGGTCTCGACGACCGCGCCGTTTGCGGTAATCTCTTTGACCTTTGAAGAAAGACGGAATTTTACGCCTTTCTTTTCAAGCGCTTTTTGCAAAACCGCGCTTACTTTTTCGTCGGTTACGCCCGCGATCTTCCCGAGCATTTCGACAACGACGACGTCGCTCCCGACCGACGAATAATAATCCGCCATTTCAAGTCCGATTACGCCGCCGCCCATAATAAGCAGGGTTTTCGGGATTTCGACAAGGTTCAGCGCCTCGCGGTTGGTTATCGCAAGCCCGCTTTCAATCGCTTTGTCGACGCCCGGGATTTTCGGGATAAACGCGCTGCTTCCCGTTGCGATAAGCAAAAATTTTGATTTATATCCGACGTTTTCGGATTGTACGACGACGCCGTTCTCGTCGCGGCAAAGTATCTTCGCCTCCGACTTTACGACGGTAACTCCCACGCCCTTCAACTTCGCGCGTACTCCCGTTACAAGACGTTTCACGACCTTGTTTTTTCTGTCGACGACGGCTTCTTGCGATACTTCGCCGTCGCCCGAAAACTTCACGCCGTAATTTTCGCCGTGCTTAAAATAATTCAGTACTTTTGCGCTGTTCAATAATGTTTTGCTGGGAACGCAGCCTTCGTTCAGACAAACTCCGCCGAGTTCGTTTTTTTCAAACAATACGACGGACAATCCTTTTGACGCGGCATATGCCGCGGCGTTGTATCCGGCAGGACCACCGCCAAGCACCGTCAAATCAAAATTTTCCATAAACCCTCTTATTTTCCGTAATATATCCATTGTACGGGATAAGCGACGAAAAGTCAATTTATTGACTTTACGAAAAAAATTCCTTTGCTGTCATATTGTCTGTCATTTTGACTTTTATTGAAAATTTTGCGCTTGACAACCGCCTTTTTTGGATATATCCTTATATTTATGAAAACAGCAGCGATAATACTGAACACTCCCGACGAAATCGGGGAAATTACAGAGTCCGACGTTATTTGCGCCGACAACGGATTAAGCCGTATTCACGTTACTCCCGTTGCGGTCGTGGGCGACCTGGACAGCCTTGAAAACCGCAAGGACGGTTTGAACTACGTCGTCTTCCCGAAGGAAAAGGACGAGACCGACGGGCAACTTGCACTTCTTTACGCAAAAAGCGCGGGTTACGACGCCGTTACCATTTACGGCGCAACAGGCGGCGACATAGGTCAGATACTTGGCAATATCGGCCTACTGAAATATGCAAAGGACATAAAAATCGACGCCCGTATTTCGGGCGTCGGATTCGATATTAAACTTCTTGAAGGAAAGGTTTCCGACACGGCTTTTGAAGGCCAGAAAATTTCGCTGTTTCCGTTTTTCGGGGACGCACTTGTCACAAACAGCCGCGGGCTTTATTATCCGCTTGAAAACCTTCTTCTTTCCGCAGGCACAAACCGCGGTCTTTCCAACGTTGCGACGGCAAACGAAATCTCGTTCACCGTCGAACGCGGAATTTTGCTTATGATTAAATATTATTAAGCGGCTTTGCCGTCCGCGTTTTCGTCGGACGCGTCGCCACTTTCGATTTCGTCGGCGGATTCTTCCGTCGATTTTTCGTTTACAAGACGCACGAAACTCTTACTGCTGAACAGCAACAGCGCAACGACGATAACGATTGCGACGTCTGCGAACGTGAACGTGTTGTACAAAAATCCCCACGCTGCCGCAGAATATCCCGAAGGAGCGTAAGACGCGAATGCGAAAATGCCCGAGAACACGTGCGAGAAATATCTCAGCGTACCCGCAAGAATTGCGCCGACCGTAAATGCGGCAGCGGGCTTTTTGATGATGTTGAGTTCCTTGAAAATTCCCGCAAGTCCCGTCATTGCAAAAGCGATCGGGTAATCCAGGAAGAACTGTGCGGGGTGGATAATCCACGGATCCTGTATTGCCTGCAACACGCCGTAAATCGCGCCAACGATAATACCTTTTCTTATGCCGAACATATACGAAAACAGCATAAGCGGAAGCATCGACGCAAGGGTTACCGAGCCGCCCTGCGGCAACGCGAAAAACTTTACGTAAGAAAGCGCGAAAGAAAGCGCGACGGAAATTGCGGCATAAGCCATCTCACGCGTGGTGAACGGACCGTTGCGCTTCGAGAAAACGGTTGCGGCGACGACAAGGATAAGAACAAGCACGATTGCGCTGATATAAAGCCCTGCCTGCGACACGCCTTCGTAACCTCCGCCGACCTTTTTGAAGTGCACCGCCAAAAACGCAATACTCACAATCACAGGGATTAAAATCAAAAACAGCGCTATAAACTTAAACTTACGCATAAACTCGGGCTTTACCGTGTTTATTACGTAGCCCGCCGCGACCAGCGCGAACGCCACGATAACAATGCTCATTATCGGCCAGAAAACTTCTTTTACAAAGCTTCCGCCCTGAACGTCGTCGCTGATTTTTAAGGTAAGCATCGTAACGACGAAAGTCGTCGCTACGCCGAAAACGAAATACTTCACGCTTTTCATAAACGGTTGAAGTTTTTCGGGCTTCGCTTTCTTCAAAAAGATTGAGGCGATTACAACAAGCGCGACAAGCACGATTGCAAAGTAAAAAGCCGTAACACTGAGTTTCGACACGGTGTCGAGAGTGTTGAACGGCTCTTTCAGAATTGATGTGAATTTCATATTCGCTCCTTTGCCGGGAGGAACTTTTCTCGTTAGAATAAAAAATCCCAAAGCGATTACTTTGAGAACGAGTGGACTGGCTTCCTTTCGTGAGTTCTAACTCAATCAAGTTCAGAGGGTGTAATCTCAGGCGCGACGCGCCACCCCTAGCAATTAAATGTGATACCTAAATCTTACAATCAAATGAAAATACTGTCAAGGGTTTTGAAAACGATTTGCAAATATTCAAACATTATTGTATAATCGTTCAGAGGTGGATTATGAAAGTTGCAGTTATTACGGGCGCATCCCAAGGAATCGGGAATGCCATTGCGAAAAAATTCTCGGAAAACGGATACCGCGTATTCAATTTATCCAGAACGCCGGCAGAAGGCATCGAAAGCATAAAAACCGACGTGTCCGACCGTGAAAACGTGTTTGACTCGATCGGCGAAGTCGTAAAACGCGCGGGGCGTATCGACGTCCTTGTCAACAACGCGGGATTCGGCATTTCGGGCGCGGTCGAGGATACCGACGAAAGCGCGGTACGAAAGATTTTTGACGTCAATTACTTCGGCACGCTGTTCGCGACGCAGGCGGTTATCCCCGTTATGCGCGAAAACGGCGGCGGCACGATAATCAATATGTCCAGCGCGGGCGCGCCTTTGTCGCTGCCTTTTCAGTCGTTTTATTCCTGCACGAAATCGGCGGTGTCGTCGCTTTCCGAGGCGCTTCGTATCGAACTTAAACCGTTCAACATAAAAGTTTCGACAATCCTTCCCGGCGACGTCAAGACGGAATTCACCGCCCGCCGCGAAAAGAACAAAAGCAACAGCGTTTATTACGGCGAAAGAATCGACAAATCGGTTGAAAAGATGGAGCGCGACGAACAAAACGGAATGTCGCCGTCGGTCATCGCGAAAATCGCCCTGAAAATCGCAAAATCGAAAAATCCGCCCGTGTACGTCGTGGGCGGCGCGTCGTATAAACTGCTTGTGGGGCTTTCAAAAATCTTGCCGAAACGTCTTGTCGTATGGGCAATCGGAAAACTTTACGGATAAAATAAAAACTGCAACGCCCGTTGCAGTTTTTTATTTGTTTTTTTCAAAATTTATTTTTCGCTTAGTCCTTCTTTTTCTTTTTGGCGTAGCTTCTCACCGCGTACGCGATATTGGTCATATGGTCGGCGACACGCTCCGCATTGGACGAAAGACTCAGATAAATCGCGCCGACTTCGGGCGTACATTCGCCCTTGTTCATACGCTCGATATGATGTTCGCCCATTTCTTCTTTTTGTCTGTCGACGCTTTCCTCGTACTCGTTCACCTTGTCGATATAATCAAGAGTGACTTCCTTATACGTCTTCATTACCTCGTCGTAAAGGTTTGTAATCGTCGCTTTAAGCGTCTGAATTTCGGAAATTGCCTTCGGCGAGAACGTGAGTTTGTCCGCCTCCATCTTTTCGGCGTATTCCGAGATGTTTTCGGCGTAGTCGCCGATACGCTCGATATCGCTTACGGTGTGATACGACGTACTGATTAAGAGTTTGTCGTCTTCCGAAAGGTCGACCTGCGACAATTTCACAAGATATTTCGTGATTTCACGGTTAAGGAAGTTCAAACATTTTTCGTTTTTGGCGATTTCGTCGATGACGTCGGACACTTTGCCGACCATAACCGCGTCCATACATTTGTCGAAGTTTGATTTTGCGATTTCCGCCATATTTTCGATTTCGTTTTTAAGCTGTGCGACCGCAACCGGGGGCGTCCTCAACAAGCGTTCTTCCAAAAAGTACAGGTGCGGCTCGTCGTTTTTGTCGTCCGTTTTCCTTTCGGGAACGATTTTTGAAACGAACTTCACAAGCAGGTTCATAAACGGCAACAGTACTATGGTGGTGGTTACGTTGAAGAAAGTGTGCAAAAGCGCAATTCTCATCGCGGGACTTTTAATCGGCATAAACATCTTCGTAAACACGCCGGAAATGCTCACAAGCCCGAATATCGTCACGCCGATCACGTTAAACATAAGGTGGATTACGGCGGTGCGACGCGCGTTCGTACTTGTGCCGACCGACGCGATAAGCGACGTAATACACGTTCCGATATTGCTTCCCAAAATTATGTACAGCCCTTGCTCAAACGACAAAAGCCCTGCAACCGACATCGTAACGACGATACCGCTGACCGCCGACGACGACTGGATAAGCGCGGTGAACAAAATACCGAACAATAACAGCAACGCAGGGTTTGAAACCTTTGTAAGGAACGCGCTGATTTTGTCCGACTTCGCGAAAATATCCATTGAACTTGTCATAACCGAAAGCCCGACAAATATCATACCAAGCCCGGTGATAATGCCGCCGATTTTTTTGACCTTGTCCTTTTTGGTCAGCATTATTATCAATGCGCCGACGCCCGCAAGAGCCGCAAAAATTACCGTAAGGTTGACGTTTGCAAACCCGCCCGCGCCAAGCGCAACGATAAGCGCGGTCGACGTCGTTCCGATATTCGCACCGAAAACAATCGACGCGGCTTGCGTCAGAGTCATCAGCCCGCTGTTGACGAAACCTATCGCCATAACCGTGACCGCCGCGGAACTCTGTACGACCGCCGTCGTCACCGTTCCTATGCCCACTCCGATAAGCTTCTTATTCGATATTTTGGCAAACATTCGCTTGATTTCGTTGCCGGCAACCATTTCAAGGCTGTCGCCCATCAACTTCATTCCGTAAAGGAAGACGCCGATACCGCCAAGCAGGGACAAAAACGCATAAAATATGTCAAGCCAATTCATTTCAATTTCGGTTGGACAAAATTTGCCCGATTCTCTCCATTATAATAAGTTACTTTCTATATTATATATAATATGTTGATTTATGTAAAACAGATTAGGTCGTTTTCAATCATAAAATTTTGCGATTCAAAAAAATTTTTTGCGGTTTTCATTCACGTTATGCGACAGTTTTATCAATCATGACAAAATGTTTCCATCGCACGGCTTTCATTAAAAATTTTATTATAAACGCCGCAATAAATTATTTTTTCGACTTTTTGTTTTGTTGCTCATTTCGTTTGACATATTTCGCCTTATTCAATATAATAATTGAGCATTGATAAAAACGCTGCTGTGGCTCAGGAGGTAGAGCACATCCTTGGTAAGGATGAGGTCACCAGTTCAAGTCTGGTCAGCAGCTCCACAATCCGTGAACGAAATTCGTTCACGGATTTTTCATTTCATTTTCCAATGAAATGAAATGCACGGCTTACAGCCGTGCGGAGCGCTCGTCGCCTGCGGACGGCGTCTCTTCTTGCAAGCAATCTCCCCGCCTTTCCTTGTCGTCAGCAGCTCTATGGTTTATTTTGTCACAGGAGCCTGTCGTCTGCGCTCGGCGATTGAGAATTCTTCGTGCTCTCATCGCCTTCTCTTGCCGTCAGCAGCTCATTAAATATCGTTTGTTCACGACGAAAAAGTCGTGTTTTTTTAATGCGTTTTTAACGCATTTGCGCGATTTCTTTCTAAATCGCGCGTGGAGCCTGTCGTCTGCGCTCGGCGACCAAGAATACTTCGTGCTCTCATCGCCTTCTCTTGCCGGCAGAAGCTCTATGGTCTATTTTGTCATAGGAGCCTGTCGGCGGCGGTATTGTTTGTTTGGTTTTTCAACTTGAAGATATCGTGGATATTCCTTTAATACATCGTCCTTATGGCTTTATCGTTCAGTTCTTGATGATAAACACCGGGAACGGCGGGTCGTTCGTCCAATTATAAAAATCGAGTTTCAAGACCTGATATTTCGACGAATCGAGCGTTTTAAGATACGGCAGCAGTGCGTCTCTTTCCTCGTAGCCCGAGTCGCCGCCGTAATAAACGCTCACGCACATTAAGCCGCCCTTCTTCAAAAGTCCGAGTCCGCCCTCGATTGCTTTTATCGTGGACTCTGCGTGCGTGAAAACGCTGTGATCGCCCGACGGCAGATATCCGAGGTTGAAAACAATGCACGATACGCTGTCTCTATCCGCGTACTTTGTCATATATTCGTGTGATTCAAGGTGGACGTCCGCCGTTTGTCCGCGGCTTTTCAGAAGGTTTTCGGTGCTGTCCACGGCGTCTTTCTGCACGTCGAAAGAAATAACTTTCCCGCTGTCCCCGACAAGCGAGCATAAAAACGACGTATCGTATCCGCGCCCTGCGGTTGCGTCGATAACGACGTCGCCCGCGCCGACGAATTTCCTTATTGTTTCGTGTACAATGGTCAAAGCATTCATATTTTTATTATATCACATCGTGACGTTTTGACAATAAATAAGGCCGTCCGAAGACGACCTTTTTAACGTTTTTGAATTATCTTTCTTCCCTGAAATAGGACAGCCCCAGCGATGCAGGCGGCTGCGTCTCGCGTTTATTAAAGAACGAAATAATAATAAGGACGAGAGCGGTTGCAACGTAAGGAATGATTTTTACAAGTTCTTTTTCGGCAAGGCTTACGCCCGTAATGTAGTTGGGCATAATGTACAAAAGACCGAAAATGAACGAGCCGATAATACAAAGTCCCGGGCGCCACAATGAGAAGATAACAAGCGCGACCGCAAGCCATCCCATCGCGTCGATAACGTATTCAAGCGATCCGCGCGTGCAGTCAAGAAGATAAAACGCGCCGCCGATACCGGAAATTGCCGAGCCGATTATGCAGGCAAGGTATTTATATCTGATGACGTTGATACCCGCCGCGTCCGCCGCCGCGGGGTTTTCGCCGACCGCTTTTAAGTTAAGTCCCGTTTTGGTGCGTTTCATAAATATTGCGACAAGCACCGTGATAATTATACCGACGTACACCAAAACGCCGTGCGACAAGAACATTTGCGAGAACCCGTCTGTCCCGACTTCGCCAAAGAACGGTGCGGTGAACACTTTGCTGACTCTGTAAAACGTCGTGCCCTCGTTGCTCATCATCGAGCCCCAGAACCCAAGTACGCCCGTGCCAAACGTTGTAATGGTAAGTCCCGTGACGTTCTGATTGCATCGAAGGGTAATTGTAAACAATCCGTAAACGACGCCCATCATTGCGCCGAACAGCATTGCCATAAGAATTGCGACGAAAATAATCCCGCTGTCGGCAAGCCCTGCGTTTCTTGCCAGGTTTGCGCCAAGACAGCCGCCGATTGCGCCAAAGCACATAACGCCGGGGATTCCCAAGTTGAGGTGCCCCGACTTTTCGATGATAATTTCGCCGGTCGAGCCGTAAAGGAAAACAATACCGAATTTTATTGCTTGTTTTATCAATGCTACAAACATATTACTTATCCTCCTCTACGACAACTTCCGCTTGTTTTTTCTTTTTGAAGCATGCGGGAATTTTGAAATATTTTTTATTGAACATTATCTTATAGTTGATGAAGAACTCGCTTGCGATGATAAAGAAGAAGAACACGCCCGCAAGCATCGAGGGGAACGACGCACCGAGACGCGCATACGTTGAAACTTCCGCCGCCCCGTTTTGTACGAACACAACCAAAAACGACGTCAACACCATCGCAAACGGATTGAACTTTGCAAGCCAGGAAATAAGAACGCCCGTAAAGCCTCTGCCGTTGACGGTATATTTGCTGTGCAACTCGTGATTTGTCGCACTGACGAGAAGGAATCCCGTGATACCTGCGATAATACCGCAAAGAATCAACGTGCGAATGATAACTTTTTTGCTGTTGATGCCGATATAACGCGCCGTGTTTTCGCTTTCGCCGACAACGGTAAGTTCATAGCCGTGTTTGCTGAAACGAAGATAAATGTACATCAGAATCGTAATAACCGCCGCGATGATGATTTTAAGAATAAATTCGTTTCCCGCAATCGGTCCTATAATACCATTTGTGAACGTCAGCGTACCGGTGCCCGTCGACGCAACGCTTTTAATAAAGTATTCCGTAAGACATACCGCAATATAGTTCATCATAAGCGTCAAAAGCGTTTCGTTGGTATTCCATCTCGCTTTGAATATTGCAGGAATCATCGACCATAACGCGCCGAATACCATCGCAACGACAAGCGACAGAATAATCGTACCCGCGTCGCTTGATTTACCGCCCATAAAGTTTATGACAACCGCGCAACCGAGCGCGCCCATAAGGATTTGCCCTTCGCCGCCGATGTTCCAGAATCTCATTTTGAAACACGGAGTGACCGCAAGCGCGACCAGCAAAAGCAGCGCCGTTTCGTGGAACAGACTCCACACTTTTCTCGGAGTACCGAATGCGCCGCCGAAAAAGTTTTTGAAGAAGAAACTCATGTCTCTTTTCGTGATTGCCGTAGTGATAATCGCGCAGGCAAGGATTGACAATGCAAAAGCGATAAGGCGGATAAGCCACGCTTTTTTCCTGTCCATATCCACGCGTTTTACAAGGTGCGCGACGGGTTCGTGAACTGTTTTACGCATTGTGTCCCTCCTTTACTTCATCGTCAAATATTTCGACTTTTTCGGGCATACTTGTCATAAGAAGCCCGACTTGCTCTTTCGTGCAATTTCTTGCGTCGACAATGCCGCTGACTTTGCCGCCGCACAAAACCATGATTCTGTCCGAAAGCGCAAGCAGTACGTCCAGATCTTCGCCGACGAAAATAACGGCAACTCCGTTTTCTTTTTGTTTGTTGAGCAAATTATAAATGACGTAGGACGAGTTGATGTCCAACCCCCTTACGGGATAAGCCGCCATAAGGACGGTAGGCGCAGACGCGATTTCACGCCCGACCAACACTTTTTGCACGTTTCCGCCCGAAAGTTTTCTGACGGGAGTTTTCACGGAAGGCGTCACAACTTCCAACTCTTCCACGATATTTTCCGCAAGGTCGTGCGGGGTTTTTCTGTCCAAAAACATCGAATGACCTTTGCCGTAGGAACGAAGCATCATGTTGTCCGTCAAGTCCATATTCCCGACAAGCCCCATGCCCAGACGGTCCTCGGGAACGAACGAAAGCCTTACGCCCAATTCCCTGATTTGCGTGGGGGATTTCTGCCTCAAATCGACTTCTTTATTGTTGTCCTTGGGATCGAAGTAAGTAACCGTTCCGCCTTCCAAACGTTGAAGTCCCGCGATTGATTCCAAAAGTTCGCGCTGACCGCTGCCCGCGATACCTGCGATACCCAGAATTTCACCCGAACGCGCCGTGAACGACACGTTGTCAAGCGCAAGTATTCCTTCGCGGTTTTTGCAAGTGAGTCCGGAAATCGTGAGCCTTTCTTCTGCGTTGACGGGGATTGTTCTGTCGATATTAAGTTCGACCTTTTCGCCGACCATCATTTCCGTCAACGAACTTTCGGTTGCGTCTTTCGTATCGACGGTGCCGATATATTCGCCCTTTCTTAAAACGGCGACTCTGTCCGAGATTTCCAGAACTTCGTTGAGTTTGTGCGTAATAATGATAATGGATTTTCCGTCGTCGCGCATTTTCCTTAAAACGTCAAAAAGTTTTTTGGTTTCCTGCGGCGTCAGAACGGCGGTAGGCTCGTCCAGAATAAGGATATCCGCGCCGCGATACAACGTCTTAATAATTTCGACGGTTTGTTTTTCGGAAACGGACATATCGTAAATTTTCTTTTTGACGTTGATATCGAAACCGTACTTATCGACGATTTTTTGTACGATTCCAACGCGATTTCTCGACAAATGGTTGAATTTGATTTTCTTGCCGAGTTTTACAAAAGGAAGTACCGCGCATTTTAAGGCGCATTTTATTTTTTCGGCAGGTTTGTCGCCAAGCCTGATTTCTTTGACGGGCGAACGCTCGTCATCGGCGTCAACGACAATGCCGTAGTCGTCAAGTTTATCTTTGTATTCTTTCGATTTTTCACGGATACTGAACGGGGGCATCTTTTCGCCAAGAATAACGTTGTCCGCCGCCGTAAAGATGTCAATCAACTTAAAATGCTGATGGATCATTCCGATGTGGTATTTATAAGCGTCCTGCGGAGAACGAATCACGACTTCCTTCCCGTCGATGAAAATTTCACCGCTGTCGGGGAAGTATATGCCCGCAATCATATTCATAAGGGTGGTTTTACCGCTTCCGTTTTCGCCAAGAAGCGACAAAATTTCACCGCGCCTGACGTCCATGCTGACGTCATTGTTCGCAACGACCGCGCCGAACCGTTTAGTAACGTTTCTGAGTTCGATAACGTTGTTTTGTCCCATATAACTCTCCAAATTTTGGCGTTTTCACGCCGATAAAAAAGGGTTAAGGCGGGACGATTGTCCCGCCGAAATCCTATTCTGTTGTTGTAAATTAGAACTTCTCGTTAAGAAGCGTGATGCCGTCGATACGAACGTCAAAGTAAGGTGCCGAACGATGTTTGGACTCAAAGAAAATGCCGTTTTCAACAACCTTGGTATCCGGCGTGAACGCAGCATCGGTATCAACGTCAGCCATATGGTTCGCATCAAGTTGTTTGCCGTTAACGGTGAAGGTGTTGGTATCGAATACGTGGATTTGGCCTTTCACGAGTTTTTCGCGGACTTCAACGATTTTTTCAACGGTGCCTTCTGCCGCAGCGCCGCCGCCTACGTTCGTGAGAACGACAGAGCCGGTTTTAATGGTGCCGGTCCAGTCTTTTTTGACTTCTGCTTTCGTTGCGTCGTTGCCAGCTTTTGCCATTTGAGCAATGATGTATTTGTAGTAAGGTGCCCAGTTGATTCTGGAAGAAACGATGAACGTATCGGGGCAAGCGTCGAAAGTGCTGCCGTTGTAAGATACGTTGGGAACGCCGGCTGCTTCGCAAGCGTTAGGTGCGCCCATGGAGTCAGCGTGTTGGCTGATAAGTTTGCATCCGCCGTTGATAAGAGCGTTTGCAGCGTTGTATTCAGCGGTTTCGTCATACCAGCTGCCGGTAAATTGAACGTCCATCTTGACGGTCGGGCAGACGGATTTTGCGCCAAGGTAGAAAGAGGTGTAGCCGGAGATAACTTCCGCATAGGTGTATGCGCCGACGTAACCCATTTTGGCTTCTTCTGCGGTGAATTTGCCTGCTTTGATCATTTCATTGAGTTTCAAACCTGCGGCAACGCCTGCAAGGAAACGACCTTCGTAAATGGAAGCGAATGCGTTTACGTAGTTAGGAAGATTTTCGGTGTGAGCTCTCGTTCCGGTTGCGTGTGCAAACAAAACTTTCTTGCCTTTTTCCGTTTTAGCGGCTTTGATAAGGTGTGCTTCGTGACCGAAAGAGTCTGCGAAAACGATGTTGCAACCTGCGTCGACAAGGTTCATTGCTTCATCATAGCATTTGTCGCTCTCGGGAATACCGGTTTTGATGATGACCTGATCTTCGCGAAGATTAAATGCACGTTGTACTTCTTCCATCGCTACGATGAAGTTTTTGTCGTACGTGCTGTTTTTGTCATGCAAGCAAAGCATACCGATTTTGATGTTCGAAAAGTCGATTCCGCTGTAATCGGGTTCTTCGACATTGTATGCGGGTAAAGTGATTTCCTTTGCATCTTTTTTGCCGTCGTTTTTCTTACATGCGGTAAGACCGACTGCGAGTGCTGCAACAATCGCTACAACAAGGAAAATTGCAAGAATTTTTTTCTTCATTATGAAACCCTCCATATATTTTGCCGTATGGCATTTTTTAACTTAGTTTTTCCTGAAAGTGACGCCGTCGTCCGACATACTTTCGATAATCGCAAGGCTTTCGATGCGGACGCCCTGCTCTCTCAACTCGTCCCCGCCTTTCTGGAAGCCCTTTTCGATGGCAATCGCGCACCCGACAAGAGTCGCACCCGCCTGAGCGATCAATGCGATAAGCCCGCGCAACGCCTCGCCGTGAGCAAGAAAATCGTCGACGATAAGCACGCGGTCGGAAGAATTCAGAAATTCCTTTTCAACCATTATCGTGTTTACGTTGCCGTGGGTATAACTTTTGACTTCCGCAGAATAAACGTCTTTCGAAATGTTGGCGGTTTTACTTTTCTTAGCAAAAAGCACCGGGACGTGCAAGTACATAGCTGCGTAGCATGCAATTGCGATTCCCGATGCTTCTAAGGTCAGAATTTTGGTAACTTGGTCGCACTTATAGAGTGAGTAGATTTCCTTGCCGATTTCCTCCATCAAAGTATCATCTATAAGATGATTGAGAAAACCTCCAACTTTTAACACCTCTCCGGGGAAGACTTTACCGTCCCTGAGGATGCGTTCCTCCAAAAGTTTCACTCTGTACCCCAATATAATGTGGTTGGCGTCGGTCGAAAACACTTTATTTTGTGTTTTTTGGCTTTCCGCCACCTGTAAGATAGTGCCATTATAACCAAAACGACAAAATGTGTCAAACGAAAATCACCACTTTTGAACATTATTTTCAACTTCTTTCAAATTAAAAAATAATAACCATACAAAGGCGACGAAATATAAGGGTTTTTCTGAACTTTTATTCACGTTTCAGCCATTTCCCCGCCCGCGCTTTCGTATGATTGTCTGTCCAATCATTCCGTTTGCTCTCCCGCGCGCCACCCGCACTCTCACCCGACCTGTTGCCCATACATTCGCCCAATCTGTTGCCAGCATACTCGCCGCTCTCTTTTTTCCGCTTTTCTCGTTTTTCCGCTTACTTAATAAATACGCGCGCCCCGCGCGCCGCCCGCGTACATATCTCGCCCGCGCGCTCGCGCGTTGCCCTCGATTATGTCGTTTGTCAAAACGTAGTTCTCATATGGCGCGAGGTTCACGTTCTGCAATTCCTAGAAGGTGGAAATCGGTTTCGCGTATGCCGCGTAAAGAGTGGTATAATGGCTAAAAATCCGAAAGTAAACTTAAACGTGTTTTAGTTCCCTTTTAATTTTTGGTATGGTATAATAAAGTAAAAAAAATAAGAAGTGCGCCCAGATAAACCACAAACGTGATCCCAGTACTGCAACGGGACACCTCCCAAAGGGCAGTCCCTAAACACTTCTTGAAACAGATAATAAAGCAATTAAAATCGCTTGTCAAGCGAAAATGAACATTAAATCAATAATCGGACAAGCCTAAAAGACCGCCGATACGTCCAGATACTTACATACTTTCGTAAGCACTTCTACGGACGGCACGTTGTCGCCCTTGCGCCAGTTAGATATATTCGACTTGCTGTTTTGGTTCCCTTTTAATTTTTGGTATGGTATAATTCTTTCCCGCCTTTTCCGCCGCTAACATATGTTTTAGTTCCCTTTTAATTTTTGGTATGGTATAATGGTTGCTACGAAAAGAACGGCAAGTGCTATGTTTTAGTTCCCTTTTAATTTTTGGTATGGTATAATATAATATTAGCAGTGATAGGTTTATTATCCGTTTTAGTTCCCTTTTAATTTTTGGTATGGTATAATTGCCAGGCTGTGCGTTCGTAATTATTCTGCGTTTTAGTTCCCTTTTAATTTTTGGTATGGTATAATTATTTACGTGATTCACCTTTTGAAGCAAGAGTTTTAGTTCCCTTTTAATTTTTGGTATGGTATAATCCGTTTCCTTGTCTTCTGTTGTTATATCGCGTTTTAGTTCCCTTTTAATTTTTGGTATGGTATAATTTAACGACCGCTGCCCAATTTGTGGGCGACGTTTTAGTTCCCTTTTAATTTTTGGTATGGTATAATCAAAAGGGCTTGCAGGTGCAAGTATAGGTTGTTTTAGTTCCCTTTTAATTTTTGGTATGGTATAATGTCGAAAAGGTAATTTATAAGGGCGATTTTGTTTTAGTTCCCTTTTAATTTTTGGTATGGTATAATTTTCGACAATGGCGAAAG
>ERZ780207.284-NODE-284-length-61354-cov-76.715672_pt1 | contig 61354 bp, 81 predicted proteins | sample MGYA00510977_ERZ780207 | MGnify/ENA primary metagenome ERZ780207 (study PRJEB29588, sample SAMEA2151383) | human gut metagenome | biome: human gut; feature: human-associated habitat; material: faeces | place: Denmark | collected 2008/2010 ...
CTTTGCACCAAAAACAATGGCAAACGACTGTACTGACATAGATATTGTATTGCGCTAACTATTGTATCTTGACATTGATGGAATATCAAAAACGTAAGGAGCATGGCACAGACTAAATACACTTGTAAGGATTGCGTATTGTTGAATGATGAAGATTCTGAGTTCCCATATTGCTTGGGCAAAGACTTATATACATACGCAAATCCTGACGATGATGCTTGCGGAGACATTATTCCGCTAATATATACTTGCAAGGATTGTTTCTTCTTCAAGGATGGGGTTTGCCATAATACCACGGAGAAGAGATACACATCGAAAGAAAATCCTTCATGTAGAAATTTCGAGTACAAAACGATTGTAGAACAAAAATAAATATATAGTTATGGCTAGAATTGCAAAAAAGAAGACTGTTGACAACAATGCAGGTTTGCTTAAAGTTGTTGTCGGAATCAACAGAAAAGATGTTGAAAGCGTTACCGACTTCGGTCATTTCTTCATCGTAATTTTGAAGGATAGTGCTATTTTCCACACACATATTGGATTTGAAGCACGTTTTAAGCGTTGGGGCGGTGTTGATATGGAAGGGCACGCGCTTACCACTACAACATTCGCGTGGCTTGAAAATCTTGTCGCGATGAAGAACGAAGTAAAGGGGAAAGAGAATGATATTTTCCCTGAGACAGATGTTACTTATCAGGATATGCTTGATAGTATGGTTATCATCACAGAAGCCAACATTACTCATCCGATTACAGCGTTCACTGATGCAGATGATGCAGCAAAATTTGCAAAAGAAAAATTTGATTACATCGGTCGTATGCAGAAAGATTTGGAAACTGTAATGAACACTCCAGTTTCCGAAGAGACAGAGGAAGACTTGAAGAAGAACTTTGAGCACGGTCAGCAAGCAATATTGGCAGAGCAAGCAGCCGAGGCTCTTAATCAAGGAAAGGAATAGCTTATGTATAATGAATGGTATATTGAACTGAAATACGGACTATTCCGAGATTACAGGATAGTAAGGATGTGTGATGCTAACGGAGTGAAGCGAGACGGTATCTTTATACCATTCATTCAGAACGGAATAAAATGGGATGGTGTAAAGGTTAAGAATCCTGTTCAGTATCTAAAGCCGATTTGGGCTGCTGCCGATGGTTCTAGATTGCACAAGTTAGTTCCTATGGTTTCTGTGGATTTCAGGCAGAAGATGGAAGATGCTGGTGTATTGTCACCAGATGATAAATACCCTTGTGATACGGTAGGTTACGTTTATAAAGATAAAAATAAGATTTAACGGCTATGATATACTTAGGTAATGATACGATGGATAAGGTAGAACGGATGGTTTGCGAACAAGTGAACACGGCTATGAGTATTGAGGAGAAGGAAGGAGTGAATACAGATGATTTGTATGTCGGCAATACTAACATTCCTTTTGCGAGAGCGGTAGCAAGGAACTTTGTTCTTGACGTTCTGCACAATCGCTATGGTTTTTCCTATGCCGTTATTGCACAGCGCGCGGACATCAATGAGAAATCTGCTATGCGATGTGTCCGCAAGTGTCACGAACTTGTCGGGTACGATAAAACCTATGCGTATGTTAACACTTTAATTAACGATAGATTGAGAGAATGGTATGGGGAATAGCAATGAATTATTGACGTTGAAGCGTAATGCCATAAGATTGGGATTGTGCGGAGAATATAAAGGGAAATGGGATTCCGCCGCGAGTAAGCGAGAATTGGTAAATATGGCTCTTGATTCAAACGGAATTGAGTTTATGGCTGATTCTATTGCTTTCGGATGGGGATTGTCAAAAGAGTACCTTTTGAAAGAGTTTGGTGAGTTTGCCAATGGATTCTACCAATGTAACGAGCACGGATATACTAGCGAAATGTATATAGGTGCTCATGGAGTTATCAATGCGCGCTCTACGATTATTCTAGTCGCGTACTGCAAGGATTTGGAAATTGAAGTTCCTGAGAATATGGTTACTCGCATTTATGTGTGCGGAAAGAGTGAAGTTCGCATTGAATGCAAAGGAAAATGTGACCTTGTAGAGTACGGAGAGGATAATGATGTTAAAATCATTGGCTACGATGACGTAAATATGACGTTAGGGCACGTTTACACATCAGAGTGGAATAGTTGTAAGGACGAGCAGAAATAACGTCTTACAGCTCATTTAAATAGCAAAGTTTGGTAAAAATATTTATATTATTTTCTTGTTTACAGAGTGTACGGCGGTACACACAGACATAAAGTGTAATTTTACTTTTTATATTAGTTAAGGTTTAGTTAGATTTATGTTGATTAAAAAGGGCAAGTTCAGTTGTGAAACCGAGCTTGCCCTAATTTTATATATAGAACGCAGAAAGCTAATTCATAAATACCTTGATACCATTTCTTCCTTGCTTGTGACCGCCCTTTACACAGCTAGCCAAGGTGTCGCGAATATCAGTAAGTATTGTTGTCTGCAATCTCAACTCAATGAGTACAGGACTGCTTGATGTATCTTGTGTTATCGCGCTGATACTATTGCCGAGCTTCTCTAACAGAGTGTCGCGGATGATACGAATGTCTGATTGTTGAGTAGCTACATAAAACCTGAGAGAATTGAGTATCGATTCCAACGCCTGTGCGGTTGATTCTGTAACAGACTGAATACCTTGCTGCAAAGCAGAAATATTTGAACTGCCAGCAGGTTTGACGTTGAGAACATCCATCAAGTTCTTTGCATACTCATTGAATAATGCAAGATTCTTGTCTTTCAGCTCCTTGATACCTTCAAGTTCTTTCTTGGTAACGTCAAGACCATTGTTTCCACCTTCGCTGCCCTCAGATACCGCTTTGTCGAATGCTTCAAGGATAGGCTGAATGTATTTTGAAGTAGCTCTATTCATTAACTGCTTGGTGAGCATTGTATTGAAATACTCGTCAAACTTATTGTTGAGTGCTTCGAGTGCATCACTACCTTCATTGAAAGCATCTACCCACGCTTCCGAGAAAGCTTCAGCAGCAGATTTATAGTTAGACTGAGAACCAAAACCGCCAAGTGCTTCTGTCATAGATTCACCTAATTCTTGGATTGTTGTGTTCAAAGCATCAATCTGCTGTTCCCATTCTTGAATCTTGCCTTCATCAGGTTTCTTGCGACCGCGCTCTGCGTTAATCATTGCTTGGTACGCCTTCTGCTGCTTTTTAAGGGCATCGACCGATTTTTGGTTGTATTCGTAGAGCTTTTGCGTATCAAAGGCATCGTCCATACTCTTTTTAAGCTTTTCGTAAGCGTGTTGTAATGAATTTACAGCGCGTTCTTGGCGTGCAATTTCCTTATCAATCTTTCCTTCGTTGCTAAATAGTTTAGCTACGCCTGTAAGCGCGCCCATTGCGCCCGATACGACACCTGCATAGTTTTCGCTATAGTATGAACCGATTGCCTGACCGATATTGTCAACGACACTAAGAGTGTTTTCGAGTTGTTCATCAGAACCGCCCAAAGCTTCAAACAATCCATTGAATGCTGTTGCCATAGAGGAAACAATAGAGGTAATATCTGTTACGGACTTGCTAAACTTATTCTTAGCATTGTCGGTCTCGCCTTGAACATTGTTAAGTGTATCAAGAGTGCCTTTTGTCTCACTGTGCTGCTTCTTCATATTGTCGAGTTGGTTCTTCGACAAATCAAGATTGGTTTTCAACGTCTTGGTCTTCTCATCGTCCAATCCGTTAAGCAACATAGACTTGTTGTATTCAGCATCCAAATTGGCGATAATCTTACCTTGATTCTCTATATTCTTTTCTTCTTTGTCGTACTTGTCGCTTGTGGAGATTAAAGCATTGTCTCCACCGAGTTTCTTGTATTCCTTAGTGTACTTTACCAAATCCTTCAGTCCACTTGTGAAAGCCTTGAAAGGATTTCTTGAATTTCGAGTTTCCTGCAATTTGCTAATCTGCTCCGTGATAGCCTTGACTTGTGTAGGGTCGAGGTTCTTCATTTCCTCACGCAAGGATTGTAGCCTCTGTATCATATAGTCGAGTACCTTGGTGGATGTATGGTCGAGGTTCTCGAAAATCTTAACATACATATCAGAGCCTTGGAAATTCTTCCAAGTGTTCTCGCCAGTCTTTTTCTTGTATTGGGCAGTCAAATTCTCCTGCAACTGCTTTTGTAACTCAGGATTCTTGGCAATATTCGCATTGTTTTGGATTTTCTGCTTTTCCTCAATGTACCACTTATCCAACTGTAACTGGTCGGAAAGTTGCTGCTTGTATGCCTTAATCAATTCTTGTGCTTGATTAACTTGGTCTTGCTCGATTTTCTGATTGAGCTTTTGTGTCTGATTGAGATATTCTTTTTCGACATCACTTCCAGAGAACTTTTTCCTTATGACTTCGGCGGTATTCTCCAAATCAGAGTTGTATTGCTGAATAACCTTATCGCCCCATTTTGTGAAATCCTTACCATAATGAGTTTCGTAGTCTTTGATGATATACTTATTAAACTCATTATTTATGTCTTCCTGTACTTCATCAAACGACTTCGTAAGGTCTCCAAACATAGACTTAATAAGCTCATCAGACATACCCTCATCTTTCAGTTTTTTGTACAAGTCCATCTGAGAGAATGCATCATTGACATTTCTAGATATATCATCCTTTAATTTGTTGTATTCCTTCTCAGAAACTTTCAAATCAATGTCTGCCGAAATGCGGAATGCGTTACCTCGCTTTGTCAATTCCTTGTACTGAGAGCCAATCTCACGAATGCGTTTTGCCACAGATGCATCGTCTGGCAGAATATCAGAAGCTTTCCATCCTACATTTTGCGCAGCCTCTTTAAAATACTTACGAGTAGCAGATAATGCGGTCTCTTTTGATTCCGTCTTAATCAACTCGTTGTATTTAGAGTTCATATCCTTTAACAGGGAAATACGCTCTTGCAAGATGTCTCTTTGTGCCTTATCTTGCTTGATTCTATTTTTTTTAACATCACCCTCAAAAGGGTTAACACCCAAAGCTAACGCTTGCTGAGTCGCGGCTTGCTTCAATTCCCTAACCTTGGCTCTCACCTTGGCTACAGAAATTACCATTTGGTTTGCTCCAATTTCACCAGCCTTGAATATCTTTCTGATAGTATCATCAACTGTTATTGTAGGCGAGTTTTTGCCAACCGCGGCGAGTCTCTTTTCAACTTCTTTCCAAGATTTTGCAGCCTTTGCTGCTTGGTCTCCTTTCCCAAGGAAGCCTTCAAAAGCCTTATCGTCATCAATTTCTTTGACAACGAGGCTAATACCATACTTTTTCTTTGCAAAGAAATCATTAATATAATCATCAACCCAAGATACTTGCTTCTCCATATTGGCTTTATCAATATATACATTGATACCAAAGTGTCTATAAGCAAGGTCTCTCTCGTATTGATTCCAATCACGCTCTGCCGCAATTTTATCAATAAATGCTTGTATCTTTATTGGGTCGTTTTTGAACGCATCCTTCATGCCTGCAAAAACATTATCAAACTCGCTGTTCAATTCTTGCGCCTTATTTTGTACGCTGTTCATCGCACGGATAATGTCATTGAAATCAGCTTGCGAAGTACCAATGAAAGATGGCATTTTATAGTCGCTGCCGCCTTGTGTTATGTTGATTTTCTTTATCAACTCATACATGCGTGTCATATAATCAATGTTGGATTCGTTATCCTTTTGACCTGCACGTATCTCATCAAAGTATTTCTTCGTGGTCGAAGTGGCTTGTTTATAGTTTGCGTTAATGTTTGCTACAACTCTCTCCATTTGCGAAGACTTTGCGAGAGCATCAATCACAGCATCTTTGTAATCGTCTGCATCATCATCAAGTCCATCAGTAAACCAAGTATTCTTTGCATCATTCTTTGCATAGTTTCTTCTGAGAATCTCCATGTTATCAACGAAATTTTTATACTCTTTTTCAACCTTACTGAAAGTAGTATTAAGTTGGTTTACATCGAGACTATCTACATTGATTTTGAAAGTCAGTCCGTCTTTTGATGCTGCATCAATAAGCTTTTGTAACGTTGTACGTCTATCTTCGACATTCTTTTCTAAATCCTTTCCTTCTAATTTGCCATTTGCATTTGTGGCTGCATTTGCAAGGTCGTTGTACGTTCCAGCTAAAGCACCTATTGCGCCCTTTGCCTTTATGGTTTCTTCTTCTGCCTTACGTACATTTTCGTTGTACTTGGAAATCTTATCGTAAACGGTAGTTATTACTTCTGCTACAGCGTAAATAGCGAGACCTACACCTATACTTGATAATGAACTTTTAACAAGACCGCCAAAATCTTTAAGAGCTTTTTTCATTCCATTTAAGGAATTTACGAAAAGAGCCTTGTATCTCACGATACCTGTGCCAGATGCTTGAGAAAAAGCTTTTCCGAGACTAGTCTTTGCAAACATAGAGTTAGCCTTTATAGCAATAAGAATAGGTATAAGAGCTTTTCCTATTTCTGCAAGTGCTTTCCAATTATCAAGCATAGAAGTACCCCAGCTTACCATCCCCTTCATCGTGCCTTCGTTAGCCTTGCCAATATCATTAAGCATCACATCGAAAGCATCCTTCAAGTTGGAAATCTTACCTTGGAGAGTTTCAGCCTGAATCTCTTGCATATTGTAGAATGTTCCACCCTTATCGGTCATGCGTTGGAATATCGCTTCGACATCCTCAAATGTGACCTTACGCTTGGAAATCATATCAACAATCTGCGCGGTCGTGTACGCTTCTCCCTTAACTTCCTTGAAGTATTGTTGCAGCTCGCCATACATATTAATACCAGCCTCGGTAAACTGACGAACCTCAGAACCGCGAAGGTATGCAGCAGCCTTGACTTGTCCGTATGCAAGGATAAGTCTTCCCATATCAACGCCAAGACCTGCTGAAACATCGGCAAGTCGCTTGGTTGTATCATAAAGTTTATCAGACTCAATTCGGTAAGCGGAAAGTTGTCGTGTGTAATCCACCAAGTCCTTGATACGGAAAGGTGATTTAACGGCAAGTTCTACTGTTTTGTTGAAAATCTCGTCTGCCTTTGGTTTGTTCTGCAAGATAGCTTCGAGTGAACGCTCTGAAAGTTCAAACTGACCTCTGACTGATGCAATCTGCTCGACAAAATTCTTGATAGAACCCACTGAGAATGCAAATGCCATACGCTGTGCCCAACGTGACATATATCCAGCCATATATGATGTTTGTTCTGTCAACGCGCGAGAATTAACACCAGCCTCTTTTAAGTTTTTGTTATGTTGCTCAATGGCAGCATTGAGAATATCCAATTTTCGCTTATAATCAGCATCGGTTTGAGACAACTTCATACGAGCCTCTTTCAGATATTCTATAGCGCGTACTTGGCGGTTGAGCGTATTTGCAGTAGCAGAGAAATCGAGCGCACCTTGATAGGTGGTATTTGTCTTATTGTTTCTTGTCTGATAGTCTTTTGCCCTATCAGCGTATGCTTTTCTCTGTTTGTTGTTGTATGATTGCTCCGCACTCACCATCTTATCGAGAGCCTTCTGAAAAGCAACAGCACGTTCATTATACATCTGCTGCTGGTATCTCAACTCATCCTGTAATGCCTTCTTTCGCTTAATAAGTGCATCTTGGTCTGCCTTGGTGAGATTTTGTGTTGTATCTCGCAACATACTTTCAATAGAACCAATTTCTTGCTTTAACTCAGCAATATTCATACCGCTAGCACCCTTTGCCGATTCCTGTAATCTCTGAAATGCAAGTGCCGCTTGCATAATACCACTAGTGCCAGAACCATTCATCTTAGATAGCTGTGCTACCATATTTTGAATGTTTTGTGCTGCTGACGTAATGTTATTGTTCATGTTACCTGCACTCGCACCTACGTTTGAGATACCACTGCTTGCATTTGAAGCAGATGCGTTGATTGTTGCAAGTTTTGCTATAACTTGGTCTAAAGAATCAAGGAACGGCTTAGTACCAACAGACATATCCTTGAAAGATTGTGTTACACCAGACGCGGTATTTTTAGCCGTATCTTGTAACTTCTGCAACTTATCATCAGCCTCTTTGATTTTCTTCAATGCGGACTCTGGTATAACAAGAGCACTGCCTAATGCTGAATCTGCCATAATTCAAAAGTTTAAGAGTTTATAAAATAGGTATTCCAAGGTCATTGAGATTTCGCAAATCCTCTGCACCATTGATTACCTTTGCATTCTTTAATTTGTCGTTCTTCTGATTATTGCCTTTATCTGACGATATATACTCTATATGAGTAAAATCCATAGACGCAAGGCGAATCTGCGGAACGGTCATTCTCCACTTATATTCTTCTTGCGAGCACCATGTGTTGGCACGTAAGAAATCTATCATTTGTCCGTATTCTGTTCGTGACGGGATAATTCGGCTGCTTGTTTCTTCCTCATCAGAGCTTGATTGCGGACGGTCTGAATCACATTGGTACTCGCGAAGAAAAAATCCACATCTAGCAAATTGAGAATCTCAACGAGTAATGTTGCCCAATCCTTGATGTCATAGTCTCCCCAAAGCAACTGGTCGTAAACTTGTTGGTATTCCTCAGAATCAATGCGTTTCTTGTCATTGAGCAAGGATAGTGTAATTACTCTTGCCACAGATGGAATGTTGATAGCAAACTCCTTGATAACATCACCCATTGATAAGTTTTCGCCCTTGACAATCTTGCAAGCCTCCTCTGCTATCATCCATTGAGTGCCGGGCTTCAATGCTCTTATCTCCCACTCTGTACCTTGTAGTTTTACAATTGTAGGAGAATCATTCATAATTTGCGCAAGACGTTCCATTGCTGCGTCAGATAGAGGAGAACTAGGTAACACCTTATTCTCGTCTTCTATAGCTTGTTTCTTAGCCTTATTCGGGTCTTTTTGTGCTCTATATACTTTTCCCATATATATGAATTACTTTCTAATCACACTTACTGTTCCATTATACTTCTTGGATAGGTTTTGTAGCTTTTGAAACGACATGGAAATGACTCTGTAAGATTGTTTCAGATTTCCACCGCCATCTTCCAATATCTTAGCGTATGGCATAGTCGCAACAACTGCCAAATCAATTACTCCACTAGGGGAATAATCGTTTTTGAGATATTCGTTTATCGCCTCACGACCTTTAATTTCTTCTCCATACCAATTCTTGCCTTTGGATGCTTTTGGTGAGGATGATAAGTAGCCTATCTTTTCAAGCTTGCCTTCGACATAAATGCCATATCCGTAAGAATCATAGAGGTTGTATGTTCGATGTGTGTACGTAATCTCTTGAATACATTCTCTTAACACATTCTTTGCATCCTTGTCTAATTCCTTCGTAATAAGCTTTAATGCTTTTTTGTATAATGTTTCAGCCATAAATGATAAAACTTAAAAAGGAGCGGACAGCATTAAAGCCGCCGCCCCTTGTATATAGTCGAGAATTGTTGAAGAATCTACACTATGCACCAGCAACTGGCAATGTGTATGCAGGGTCAATGTAGAATGGTGTCTTGCGAGTTACACCGCCATCTTTAACCTCAACCAACTGACCTGTGCCAGCCAACGCAACCTTTGCCAAGCTAGAGTTCAGAGACTCAATGGTTGTCTTGGAATTGAGCTGCAACTTAGGCAGAATCAATGCTGTGTGTGTAGTACCGTCTGCGTTGTCAAAAACTACTGCGACCTCTGCATACATCAGCTTGTAACCAGATGGAGCGTAAATCTTACCATCAGTACCCTTTGTAAAGCCGCACAATGCAGTCAATACAGGAGCTTGAGCATCTGCAACCTCAGCAGCAAACTGATACTTACCAGTTGTCACGATAGACATGATAGGAGTATCAGAAGTCTCGCGCTCAATATCGGTAGTATCGTTATCGTCCTGAGAGATAGATGTGGTGTCGCGAACAACATCGTCCAAATCGTAATAATCGTCACCAGCCGCATCGCCATTGAACGGACGAACAATAATGTGTGAAGGCTTAGAGAGCTTGATTGCACCTGCGCCTGTACTTGTAACTTTCGTTGCCATATTGTTATGAGTTTAAATTGTTATCCTAAATAAATGAAATAATTAACGTACAATAACCGAAACAGAAATAATCTGAAAATGGAACTGACGGTTTGAATCATATCCGCTATCTCTGTATAATACACTAATTGTATAGTTTGCGTCTCTTGATTCATCAATGATTTTGTCAAGAATACCTTCCATCTTGTCAAGTAACTTTACATTCTTTCTCAGTGGAGTTCCCTTTGGTCTTGCATAGAGATAAATGTTAGCATAGCCAGAAGAATAACCGCCATAATCTCTTTGCTGACCTACGTCCACATTGACAAAATCATCCCAGTTCTTACTAGTTGTAGGTGGCAATTCTCCAACAAATATGTTGTTTGAGATTTTTCCCTTAGTAAGAAGCATCGAAAAGAAATTCTCAATTCGAGACAATCTGCGATTAATCCTCTGTGCCATACCTTGTTATCCTAAATACATTTTACCTTATGATGAAAAAACTAAATATCAGTACCCTTGATGTAAGCTACACATCCGTGCATCTGTGTCGGATAAACGCCAATAACCATTCCGTCAACGTCCATTCCGTACATTTTTCCACGGAAACGAATGCCAGCATTCAATCCTTCAGGAATATATTCTTCCTCTTTTCCATCTTCTCCCTCTTTCGTGGGCATCGGAAAATAGATTGTATATCCTAATGTAACTACGCCCGAATTAAACAGCTTATTGGTTTCCTGAATATCGCAATCAGTTTCAAAAATGATAGTTTCTACATTTTCTGTTTCTGCCTCACCTGCACTAGTATCAGTATCGCCTAACATATCCCCATCGTCTCCGATAAGGTCTCCATCTTCTTTCGGTTTTTGTTCCGAGCGGTAGAACACACCATGATAGGCATATTCATCCAAAGCATTTCTGTCAGTGTACATATCTTACCAATCTGTTTCTTCAATCCATTTAACCTCTCCATCGGTTTCATTGAGAGCATCAAGTTTATCATCCTCTCCATATTTCTTGTAAAGTCTTTTGAGTTCTGATTTGATACTCAGCAATGCAGCCGATGTAATGGTCTGAGCACCTACCGTAAGAGTATATGCGCCATGTTGGTTTGTGGTGGATGCTGTCTGATAGACACCGAATACAATCTTTTCCAAGAGTGCAATCTTACATCTGTCTTTCTGTTCTTCTGTCAAGTCCAAATAAGACTCAACATCAGAAACGCCGCAATCCAAAGCGACATTGTTTAATGCTGACTTGTCGAAGACAAAGTTAGTCATGCCGCTCAGATAGTCCAATATGTCAAACTTCGATGCTGCCATTGAGAGATAAATGAATTAGATGTTATTGTATATTGTGAGTGAACCACCATTAATTACCTACTGTTGAGGTATCAATGATTACGTGGTTCATAAAGTCGAGAAGTGCAGGGCAAGCCGACATCATGACCTTAGTCTGCCACTCGCGGAACTGACCGTTATCCATTGCGTAGTTTCCTACGGTAACGAGTCCGTCAGCGATTGAAGCCCAAGAAACATCAATGTTCTTTGCGCCATACTTCTGTTGAAGTGTCTGGTCGTATATAGGAGTCCACTTGAACTCAACGCTATCACCAGTAGGGCAAAGTACAACAATCTTATCATCCCAACCTTGCACGAACGTGTCAGTTATAACAGTCTTGTTGCGCTCCTTCTCAACGACAATCTCGATAGGAGAAAGACCTGTCATGTCGGAAAGTGATTTCTTGAAGTCCTCGTCCAAAATCTGCATGTTAGCAGTATATGCGCGGTCGTGAGCCTTGCACCAGTTGATATACCACTCCTTAACCTCCTTGTTCTGCAAGAATACATCACGGTACATCTTGCGAGTCATCTTCCATACGAGAGAAATCTCAGTACCGCCACGCTCATCGCGATAATCGTCTTCAATCTTTCTCATCTGTGAGATAAGGTTGCAGTCTGGGTCAGCCCAAGCCTTTGCGCCAGCCTTCTTGCGGTTCTCTGTTGGGAATGGCTCAACCTTCTGCAAGAACTGCTGCAAACCTTCACCCTTGCCCTTCCAACTCATCTTTGCAGTTGTCATAATCTGTGCTGTCAGGTTAGAGAGTGTTGCCTCTGCTGAGTTCTTACCTACCTGAACAACATCGCGCACCCAAGCAGCCATAAGGTCTGCATCGTTGCCGAACTGTTCAAAAAGTTTCTCTTTGTACTCGCGTTGTCTTGCGTTTTCAGACCACTTGTAACCGATGAAGTCTGGAATTGTACCTGTGTATATCTCCAAACCCTCGTTATCCATTTCTGGAGCATCACCAAGTGGAGCGCGAAGGTGCATCAAAGGAGCTGCCTCTGCCTTGCGAGACTTGACGCTGAATGAAGCCACGCCATCGTAGTCTGTAGGTGTAGGCATAGAAGCTCTACGACCTTGTGTGAGATACCAGCCATAGTTGGTATAGAGCAACCCCTTGGTATTCAAGAAGGTTCTCAGAAAGTTGATGTTATCCTTAGAAGAGAACAACTTGGCGTATCTCGAATTGTTAAAATCAAATTGTTGCATATCCTGAATACTTAAATTAATGATATGTTATCCTATTGTTATCCTATTGAAGTAGAGCGGTTAGAACCCGAACCATCCGTTCTCTGTTCTTGTGTTCATCGCAAGTACGGCTGGTGGAAGCTTGTTGCACTTTGCCAAGTTCAAGATTACTCTTGAATCCTTAATCAATGCTGGAGTATAAGAGTACTGAGCACCCTCACCTTCCTCAACATTGGTTGATAAGTTAGGGTCATAGAAGAAGTCGTTGTCGCGGTCGAAGTAAGTGTTAGGATTTGTAACCATAGGAGCTACGGTTGCACCTGCCTTTTCTGCCTCTACGAGAATATCGCCAACCTTCAATGCAACTGCAAGAGTCGCTGAAAGAGTGAGCTTCCAAACATCCTTGTCACCTTCGGTTGTTTTCTCTACAGCTGTAATGGTAACACCCAAAGACTTCTTTGTAAAGTCTGACTGTGCCACCATGATATTATCACCTGCAAAAGGAATGTGATGATAGCCATCATTGACAACCAAAATGTCGGTATCAGTGTTTGTAGCCGCCTTTGCCAACTCGTAATACTTCAAAATCTTGACGGTCTGACCGCCATTCTTGCCGTAAGTGTCTGGGTCATACTCGCAAAAATCACCTGCGTAAGCCTTAGCGCGACCCTTGAACGGATTTGTGATAATACCACCAAAAGGAGGGTAAACGAATGCGTCCTTGTTGCCGCTTACGAGGTTAATGAAAACGCTTCTATGACCGCCAATCTTACCATGTGCTTGGATGAGTGTACGACCGCCAAAGTGACCGCCATATCCATGCTTCAAATAGAAATCATCTGCTGCTGCCATAATTTGTAAATTTGTTTAATAGTGAATGAATAATGTTATTCGCCTGCGTCAGGGTTCACGATACCCACAACATCAGAGAAATCGTAAGCCTTGTCATTGTCACCACCGCCAGCACTACCTGGAGTGTTGTTGTTTGGCTTTGAATGAGAGAGATTGTAAAACTCTTCCGCATCCGTAAATTCCTGCTCGATGTCCGAGTCCTTAGTGAGGTTCAACTTGTTCATGTATTTTTCAATCCACTTACTATCGTTGATACCTTTCTCCTTGAACTTTGCGAGAAGTTCACTACGTTTCTGTGATACAAGCTTAGATGCTTCGTATTCTGCATCCTTCTTCTCTAGAGCTTCCAAGCGTTCCAAAAGCTTCTTTTCTACAGCCGAAGGCTCTTTGTCATCGTCCTTTGGATTTGGCTTAATGTCGGGATGCTCATCGTTCCATTTCTTGACGAAGTCGGCATTGTCCTTCTCGTAGTTGCCGTTAAGGGAAACATACTGCGGCAAAATTTTCTTCACCAAATCATCTAACTCTGTATCTTCACCAACTAAGAGGTCAAAGTGGGAATCACTCAAACTCTTGATTGTCTTTTCACTGATGGAAAGGTGTTTTCCGTTTGCAGTGAGTTTTGCTTTTAGGGTGTCTAAAAGTTGTTGTTTTGTAAACTTCATATTACTAATTTTTAAAATTCTGCTGCAAAGATAATTAAATAATGAGGTGATTTTTAGATTTTTAGAAACTCTATTTGTTACGTAACCAATATAGAATTATTTTCACACTATTATATATTATAAATTAGGTATCTTTGCAGCATGAACACGAATAAAGATATAGAAATCAGACCACAAGAGGGCTTTCAAATGTCCTTTGCAAGTAGCAACGTTGACGTTGTTTTTGGTGGCGGAAATCTCGGAGGAGGCAAATCGTATGGTCTTGTACTTGCGATGGCAGAGCCGTTAATGACCGACCCAGATTTTCGTGCAATGATTTCACGCCGTTCACTTGGTAATCAAAAAGCAGGTGGAGGATTCGTAGAGAAGTTTAAACAGATATTCGGAGCTGATTATGTGAAAATCAGAGAGAGCGAGAATCCGCGCGTTACATTTCCGAATGGAACGTTTGTCGATTTGACGTATCTTGACGATTCCAATATGGATAAGTTGAGAGAGCGCGCGAAAGGATGGGAGTACGATTTGATTGCGATTGACGAGTTGACGGAGATGACTTGGGAAGTTTTCTCATACGTTATGACCCGAAACAGAGGTCAGAGCAAGACGTTTACAGGTAAGTTCTTTGCAACACTTAACCCGAAGCGTAGCCACTGGACGAGAATATTTCTTGATTGGTACATTGGCTCAGACGGTTTTATCATCCCAGAGCGTGATGGTGTAGTCAGATACTTCTATTGTGCAGGACCGACTGTTAAGGATGTTGTTTGGGGAATGTCTAAGCGAGAAGTCTATGAAAAATGTAAGATAGATATAGACAGAAAGCTTAAAACCATTGGCGGCAACTTTGGATATGAAGTAATGATTAAGAGTTTTGTTTTCTATCAAGGTAAACTTGGTTCAAACAAGAAGATGCTTGAAAACAACTCTGGCTATTTAGGTTCTGTAGCGGCATCGGGCGGCAGAATGGCACAAGCTCTTATGGAGGGTAACTTCAATGTTGACCCCGAAGAAGAAGAGGATATTCCGATTCCAAGCCAAGCGGCAAGAGATTGTTTCGTTAAAGACCCAGCCGTAAATGGTGACAAATGGATAACAATCGACTTGGCAGATTTCGGAAAGGATAATACTCTGATGTTGTCGTGGAATGGATTCCACGTTGTCAATTACGAAATCGTTATGCATTCAACACCGCGAATCAATGCTGAAAGAGCTAGGCTGTTTGCGGCTAACGAGGGAGTAGCAGAGAGCCATATTATCTATGATGCCACGGCAGGTAGGTATTTCAACGACTATATACCAGATGCTATCCCTTACATATCAGCAGCAAAGGCAATGGGAGTTTATTACTTGTCAGCTATGACAATAAAAGACCTATGTTACTTGCGACTGAGCTACATGATTAAGCGAGGACAGCTTACATTCTCTGATAAGGTTGCAAATGCGGTTTATACGCATCAAAACCTCAAATACAGAGTTTCAATGCAGAATGAGTTCATGGAAGAATGCGCAGTAGTTCGCTTTGACAAGATGCCGAGCGGAAAGAAGAAGTTGCAGAGCAAGAAGGAAATGAACAGAAATCTTGGAAAAGACCGTTCTATGGACTTGCTTGACCCTTGCGCAATGAGAATGTACCCATGTTTGAATATGGAGTATGGTAGCGAGCTACAGGAGGGATTCAGACTTGCAGAGAAAGAAGTTGAAGAAAAAAATCCTAATGCTCAGAGTATTTATGATGATACGTTGTACTATTAATTTTAGAATATATGCTGAAAAAAGAAAATATAAAAATGATTCTTGAATCCGTGCGGATTGACTGGGATAAATGCGATGAGAAAGACATTGCATTTGCTATCCTCTGTGACGCATTGGAAGATAAGACTTTAGCGTATCGTCTTGCTTATCGTAAGAGTGAAAAGGATGCCGCGAAATTCTACGAAACTCCACGATTCAAGAAACTGCTAGATGTTCTAGAACCTTTCGGTATCGGCAATGTTAATAACAACGCTATTACCAAAGAAGAGAACAAAAACGAGCTTCTTAAAATGCTTGACAAGATAGACCAAGCTCTTAGTGACGGAAATCTTGAACCGAAAGATGCATTGAAGATGCAGACTGATATACGTGTAAAGCTGAATGACAAATTCGAAATGGAAGAGTCACAGAAGCAGAAGCGAATCATCGTAGTACCAAGCAAACACGATATTGTTTGTCCTAATACAAACAGAGAATGTAACTACTGGGCTTCAAAAAAAGCTTGTTGCAGACATTATGGATTGATTGACCCACAAGAGAACAACGATTCACAAAATAGCAACGATGTTGAACCATCATTAAACGACAATAACGATGAGTAGAAAGAGACAAGATATAATTAATGATTTTTTGGAGAATCCACAAAAGCTGCTTCTGAAAAAGCCGTTTTTGAGGGGTTCGCGCTCTATTACCATCAATGACTCTTCTGATGGTTCTGATATTAAGACAAATTTCTGCAAAGAGGCACAGCTTCCGAATATCAGCAAGATAGTTGTTAGCCAAGAGCGTTTTGCGAAGGAGTTAGACCCTTATTCTCACAGGGTATTGTTTGATACGAACTTACCTTCTATATGCTGCAAGCTTGATGATGGCAGTTATTGCGAGATTGAGTTTAAGAAGTTTGGCATTCCTATGCAACGGCGTATTGTTGATAAGAAGTCTCTATGTTTAGGTGGTAACAAGCGCAACCACATACTGCATGACAGCAATCCGACTGATAAACTCAAAAAGAATTTTGCAGATTTCAAGTGGCACTGGGACGAAACGAATCAGGATGGTATCGAAATGCAAGCTATACGCATTCAACAGAGCTATGGAGACGTAGGATTGCTCGTTTACATGAATGAGGATAACGAAGTGAAATGCAGATTGTTCTCGTATGAAGATGGCTATCAGATTATCACACACAAAGACGATAATGGAGAACCGCTTCTTGATTGCGTGTATTATCGTACTGAGGATAATGTAAGACACATTGATGCATACGACAAGACATATCATTATCATTTCACAGATGTATTTGTACAAGACGTTGATACAAACGAAGTACTGAAAGGATGGTGTTTGGAAAGCAAGGAAGAACACGGATTCTCGGAGAGTCCACTTGTTACAAAGCGTGGTGATGTTGCTTGGAATAACGGTCAAGACCTTATCGAGCTATTCGAGATTATCTATAATCTGTTTGCGGTCATTCAGAAACGTCACGGATGGGGAATCCTTTATATCAAGGGTAAGCTCAATGAAACCGCAAAGAAGATTGCTGGTTCTATCATCTTGAATGATACAAGCATTGAAGGAAATGGTAGTGCTGAGTTCAAGACTCCACCTTCTCCACAAAACATGATTGAGTTCATGCAATCAATCCTCGACCAATTGCAGATTGCTACAGGATGTACATTTATCTTGCCGAAAGATATTAAGTCTAGTGGCGATATAAGCGGTTTGGCAATTCAAATGACACGTTCTTTGGATATTGAGGAGGCTAACAATGCAGCTATTGAGTGGCAGAATTTCGTTAGCAAACATTCAAGACTGTTCAAGGAGGGATTGGCAAAGCAGTTGGTTGCAAGCGGTGAGAATCCTACTGCAATTACTGAGTTTAAGCAGATGAGAATCAGTACATCATTTAAGCCATGGCAGCCATTCGATGAAAGTGCATGGAATCAGATGCTTTGTACATTGAGCGGTGCAGGTTTGATTTCTACTAAGACTGGTGTTGAAAAGAATACTGTTTCTACACCTGACGAGGAAGTAAGATTGCAGACTCAGCAAGAAGAGGCAGATGAACGTGCCGAAAAACAAGCTGAGATTACCGCAAGGACAAAGAATACAAACAATAATAAAGAATAAACATGAAGGCAGAATCATTATACATACAGAAGTTGACTTACGATGAGAACACTGGTAATGAAATTATCGGTTTGTTCCCATCGGAAGCTAACCCTGCTATTGTATCATCATATACCTACGATGCAAAGCGTATGGGTGGTGCTCCTACCCTTACTGCTACAATATATTCATCTGAGCCTTTGCAATGGAAGAAGGAAGAGTTCGTGGAGTACAATGGCGATAGATTCTTTGCGTCCTATACACCAAACTCTACAAAGGATAATTCGTCTAGAATGTGGAAGAACGAAATCACTTTCACATCTAGAAGAGAATTGCTTGATAACACTCTGTTCTTTGATGTTGTCGTTGATGATGTTGATACACAGAATAAAGACAAATACCGTTCAAACCAGACAAAGTTCACGTTTGGTGGAACTATCCATGAGTTTGTTGCTCGCGTCAATAGCTCAATGGCATATTGTGGATTGTATCGTCCTACAGATGAATACAAGGGATATTACGTTGTTGTTGACGAAGGATATGGAACAGATGAAGTTAAGGAAGTATCATTTGAAGACCAATATTTGACTGATGTTTTACAACTTATCAACACAACTTTTGAGCTTGATTACTACTGGGATGGCAACGTTTGCCATGTCGGCAAGGTACAGCACGACTTAACCGATATACCTATAAAATATGGTAGTAGTGATGCTCTTATCTCTGTATCTAAGGAGAATGCGAACTATAAGATAGTTGATATGATAACTGGCTACGGTTCGTCCGATAACCTGCCATATTACTATCCTAATGATGATGAGTTCGGTGAGGCTATATTTGACGCAAAAAATATAGCAAGTGAGCATGTAGATGTTACGTTATCGGATTATTTGAGATATTCAAAATATAACGATAATCTTGTTCTTTTTAAGAGTAAGAAGGGAAAGTACGAAGGAAATGTTGATGTGTCTACATTATATGTAAGAGATACTTATTCTCCTGAGAATCTTACGCAAGCTGACAATAGTCAAAATCCAAAGGTTAAATGTTGGTTTTGGGTTAGTATAAAAATAAATGTAAAGAAAGGTCAGATTATAGATTTCTCTAAAATCTCGTTTAATTTTGAGCTGTTTGACTATATTCAAAAAAAAGAGAATATAACAAACCTATCAAGTGCAACAAGAACCATAAATATATACACAACATATCACGACCTTTATAAAAACGTATGTACTGATTCTAACTTGGGTGATGCATGTAGTGTTGAATTTGCAGAAGATGGAACATTCTATATTGATATTGATGCAATATTTTCATACAACTGCAAAGTGTTCACTATGGACGGAAAAAGAACATTTCATGGTTCAAGTGCATGGAAGGTTTCTTTTAGTGGTGATGTAGTTTTTTCTCTTGACACAAATTCAGAATATAGTTGGAAAAATGGTGATAATTATATTCCTCTTGACAATTCTGGTATTTATGTTAACGGAATAGCATCTGCAAAATATGTAGAGTATGACTATAACTTCAGAAAAAATGACGAAGGTATTTATGGGTTTGATAAAATCTATACTGGAACAGAGGATGATGCAGTACAAGTGTCTGTAACAGGTCGAAAATGGATTGCACCATCATCGGTACTTATGCCTTCTATATATCGTAACACGAAAGGTGCAGAGCGTTTCTATTATGCTTTGAATAACACCCACAAGTTGCCAAGCGGTAGTGGATATTACGAGTTTGTAAACTTGTACAAGAAAGGAAATCCTCATCAAGGAACTGTTACTTTTGGTGATATAAAGCCAACTATAAAAGGAATTGTAAATGCAGAAGGACAGCTATTCGGAGAGATTGCAGATATTGCTTTTGATAGTGCTGATAGTGATGTAAAGGATAGTGACGGAAAATATATTCATAGCTATTTCTATATAAAGTTGCATAAGTTTAATGGTGATTTTGGCTTTGACTTGTTTGCTCATGCTTTGGCTAGTGAACCTGCAAAGATAAACCTCATCAAGAGTAACGGATGCCCTGCATGCTCATTTGTGATTTACAATCAACCGAGTACTGACAATTCGAAGTGCTACAACTGTGTAAGTGTCGATGAAAATGGAAACTTAAAACCAGTTCGCACAGATAAGAATGACTACATCTTTGCTAACGCTAGCGATGCTTACGAAGATAAGCTAAACCAAGATTCAACTCAGAAAGAGTTATGGATTGCGGTTCAGAAGGACACATCAACTCTAGGTATCATAATGCCAAACGCGAGTGCTGGATTTAAACCGCAAAAGGGAGATTTGTTTGTTATCACAGGCATCAAACCTCCAAAGGTTCTTGTAACGGCAGCAGAGAAACGACTCGATGATGCTCTTATCAAGCACATGAGCGAAAACAATACAGACCAGTTCAACTACTCTGTTAAGTTTTCTCGCATATTCTTGCAAGAAAATCCTGACTTTGCAAGTAAGCTAAACGAGAATGCAAAGCTGTCAATACAAATACAGGGCGATTCGGATAGCGATGGAAATCTTATTAGTCACGAAGTTTTCGTCAGCAACTACTCTGTAAAGGTTGATAACGATGAGCTGGCAGAAGTTGAGATTGAGCTTGTTAATTCGTTGGAAGTTACAAAGAGTGATACGAAGCAGATTATTGATGCAGTAAAAGGAGAAACTGTTAAATCTCTATCTAGCATGGTTGGTGGTAGTAATACCAATAGCTTTAATGCTAGTATAACCGATAAAATGTATCTCTCTAAACTGAAAGACGACACCGCAAAAGGAACTATCACTTGGGAAAAGGTGCAGAAGTTCTTGCAGGGATTCCGCATAGGAAATAATAATACCTACAGCATTGATGGAAACGGAAACGTAACTATTAATCTCTTAAACTCTGCTGATTACGATGATGCAACTCAGTCTGGTTTTGGATTTTACAAGCGCAAGGATGGTAAGTACGGATTGAATGTTACAGACATATCAGTCTGGGGCAAGGCGTATTTCAACAACTTAACGATTCGTGAAACCACCTTCGTAGGCGGTAATCTCGTTTTCTCCCCTTCGGCAGGTAAGATATTCGAAGTAAGAGAGATTTATAACAAGACAACAAATGAACTGACTGGTTGGAAGTGCTACCTGTTTGCAGATGATGGAACAACCGCAACAACAAACATGTTTGAGGTTGATGACCAAGTTAGGTGCGAGACGTTCAATATCAAGGCTGGCGTATATGAGAATGTATCGAACAAGTTTTATTGGCGTAAGATTACTGATGTGTCTACGGATAATGAAGAGATAAGGGATTCGAACAATAATATCCTCTATGACGGAAAGAAATTCTCATGGATAGTCATCTCTGCAAGTGATAAGGCAGAAGGTAGTGATAACCCTGCTGCTGGAGACACAATCGTTCTCATGGGTAACCGCACGAACACAAACCGAATGAGCTTCGTGGTTAAAGAAACCTATGGTGACAACGCTCCTAGAGAGGTAGGATATACCAACGTTCATAGCTATACTCTCGGCAACGATAACCTTGTTTATGAAATAAGCCCGAAGAAGGTGCGGTTCTACTCTCAGTACTTCGAGATAGTAACCGTTGAGGGTTTACCTATTAAGACCATCAACTATCGTGGCGATTGGAAGCAAGGAGATACCTACGTGTACTACGACCAAGTGACACATAACGGCACGACTTGGCTCTGTGTTGCGCCCGAAGGAACAAATGTAACGAGTGAGCCTGCAAGGGGTAATGATTTCTGGAAGGCGCAAAATGCCATCCTTGATGCTACACTCAATATCACTCAGAGCACAGGAGAATGGATAGACAAGGGCGAGACAAACCATGTAGAATGTTCCGTGATACGTGGTTTTGAGAATATTACTGACCAAGTGACATCATGGAGTATCGTGCGAGATAGTGGTGATGCTGTCAATGATGCGGCTTGGCAGAATAAAGATAAGGTCAAGAACTTTGATGGAACGATAGATATAGCATGGACGGATGAGGATGATGACATCGGTGATTCCAATAGCTGTATCTTCACCATCACTGCTTTTTGGGGTAATAAAGTTGAACTAGCAAAAGGAACAATAAGCGTATGATGTATGTAATATTAGACAAGGTGCAAGCGTTGGGTCTCGGATTCAACTTGCACACCCACATCACTGCTCACGGCAAAATGATTCTCAACGAGAAGGAAGTGTTGATGAGTAACAATATTCATGGTGATACCTTTGATGAGCGTGTTAAGAATATCGGTGGTAAGGCTATGACCGAGCAAGAGTTGGAACAATTTAAAAATACGGAGGAATAAAGATGGCAGAAACTAATTACTCAGTACAAGGTTGTGTACCTGTACGAAGACTTCGCAACAACGATTCTTTGTCAATTTCAATCGAGAGTACGCAGCCTCTATTTCAAGGCGTGGATGCCAACAATGACAACGCTACACCATTCCCTAACTGGGAAACTGATGACGCGGCTCGACCTATCCTTACTCCTAATGTCAAGAGTGCAAAAGGTAATATCGTATCTCTCAGCAACCATCATTGGAAGTATGGTGATACTCTGCTTGTGTTTAGCGGAAGTACGAGCGGTACGTTTCAGCTTACAGGAGATGGTAAGTTCGGTATGGATGCAAACGGAAGGTTGAAGATATTCAAGAACCTTGCATCAAGCAGCTCTACAAGTTCTGATACTCTCACATATAGCGGAACTGCAAAGATTGGTGATAGTAGCACACAGGACGTTAGCGGATTCGTCACTATTCTCATCCAACCTATGGGTAACAACTCGTATATGGGATGGATAACGGCAAATCGCTCGATACTGACAGATGTGCAGAATGAGAATACGGCTACACTTTCGGCAAGATTGTGGTTATCCACAACGGAACTTACCAACTTCTCTGTCAAGTGGAAGAATTCGGCAGGTGAAGTACTCGGAAGTGATAAGACCCTCACGGTTACTCGTGATATGGTGAACGGCTCTACCCTCATTATTTGCGAGTTCTATCACAAGGATGCGCAAAACGCTTGTTTCAGAGCTGGCAAGGTGATGACCGATAATGCGGACGAATACGTAATTGTCGGGGAAGTATCAAATCTCATAGGCGATAAGGCGGCTACGATAACAGGACGCATCAAGAACACAAGAACGAATGCTATCGTAACGCCTACAGGTGTTGCTTGGAACGCTAAAGCCTACAAAGACAATAACGAGCTTATCAAGGAAGTAAACTCTAACGTTATCACAATCGCAAAATCTGAGAGCGACTATGGCGGTACAGAGCATGATGCTTATGTTCTGTTTACGGCAACTTGGTAAAAATAGGAGGGAAAAACTATGGCAACAAACAACGCAGTAAGAATAAGAAGGTCTTTCGCACCGCTCAATACGGCAAAATCAATCGTATGTGTGTCGGGCGGCTCTCCTACCACGCAGGTGTATAACGTGGCTAACAGCAGCTACGAGCCTAACCGAGTCAACACACCTTGCGTATTACACCCAGACATCACAGCTTACGCAAGCGATGGTACATGGAAGTATCAGCAAGCCAATGCGATACTTGCCAACATGGTGTGGCTCGTCAACGGCAAGGATATAAGCAAGGTGTGGGCAGCTTCGGACTATTCCATCAATCAGGATGGTGCTACACGTGGAGACCTTACCATATTCCGTAATGTGGCAGTAGCAGAACGGTTTGCATTGAGATTTAAGGCTGACATCGTAGACTATCGAACCAACGTCAATGTTCCTATCCTTACCGATGAGGTGGTACTGAACACGGTATCTAAGAGTGATGATGCTTATTCAATGGCATTGGATGATGATGAGACTATCATCTACAATCCGATGTTAGATAGATTGCTTCTGTACGACTACAAGGTAGCTCATGGCATGATAGCTGCATCCGATGCTGTTAGGAACGCTTGCATTGATGAAAAGGCTTATCTGAGAAAGATTCCTCTCCATATCTACAAGGGTGCAAAGAGTATTACTTCTGGCTACACTATCAAGCTATACAAGATGAGCGGTTCTTCGATGACACAGATAAGCGTAGGAATGAATGAGGTGGTAGCAATCAGCACAAGTTACATCACACTTGATTTAAGACTTATTAATTCGACATCATACGTTATCAGGGCTTATGTAGGCGATACGGAAGTATGCAACAAGCAAATCTCTGTTTCCCGAACTTACCCTAAATACAGCGTGTCGGCAGGACAGAACGTAGACATATCTCCTGGAGTTGACAACCGACAGCAGATTGCTCTAGTCAATTCAGAGGGTAACATCGTGGACTGCCCTGCCAACGTTCTCAAACTCAATTGGAGCACGATTGCCGAAAATGGCGGTGCTACAACGACAAGACAATGGCAAGAAGGCGATACGGCAATCTTCAATATCTCTGATACTGGTTTAGGCGAAACTGCTGATGATGAGTTGGAGATAAGATGTGATGCTGAATACAAGCCAAGCTTCGATTTCTTTTCTGATGGCTCTGAACCTCTCGTTGATGAGAATGGAGAATACTTAATTGGTAACTGATTTAGTAACATAAAAATAGCAAAATATGAAAAATCTTGCAACAGTAGTATCGGTATCATCAATGGTTAAGGGTGATACCTTATTGATAGAGGTTGGCGGCTCGCTCAGACGTATAAAGTTGTCTGATTTGGCTAACTCTATCAGCACTAACCAGCTTGACCTCTCGCTTATAGCTTGGGGTACTTATCTTAAAGAAACAAGTGATACACAATGGGGAGTTTGCGGCAACCAGACGAAGTGGAATGAGTTCAAGTCTTCGCTCGGTCGATACTTGCTCACTAACGATGGAAGAATGGCTAAATTGTCTCGCAGCAACTCTGCTGTATTCGAGGATGGTACAGCCGTTGACGAGAGCAAGGGGCATATCATGTTCCATACCCCTCATCGTCTCTACTATCTTGTGAAGTACGATGCGTCAGCAGGATGCAACATTCTGTGGGGTTCTACTTATCCTATCTCTGAGCATTATATAGACCATCCTACCTTTGGCGCATATATTGGTAGTATTGTTAGCAATAAGCTTGTAAGCCGTAGCGGACTTGGTGTATCGAACAATATACCAATCAGTGAGTTCTTTACTTATGCCCATAATAACGGAAAGAATTTCGGTCTGCTCGACTATGAGACATTGAAGATTATCCCTATGCTCGTTTTGTGGGAAAGCGGAAACAGCAACGCACAGGCTAAGTTTGGTTGTGGTCCTACTGGTAGTACTAATACATGGGATAAGGTTAATGGTCTTGCAACGGGTGCGACAAAGAGCCTTGGAGATAACAATGGTAAAATCAGCTTGGCAGAATTGACAGGAAACGCTGGCGCATGCCATGTGAACCTCTTCGGTATCGAGAACCCTTGGGGATGGTACTGGCAGATGATACAAGGCATTTACTTCGGTAATAGCGGTAATAGCGGTCAGACTGGTTCAGAAGCATTCGTATACAAAGGTAACAGAATGCCTTCTGATTCCGAGATTAAAGCGCATCCTGTCGGAGATTATCGCACATTCACACGAAATATAAATAGTGGATGGGTATTGAGCCTTGTCCTTGGAGACTTCTTCGACATCATGCCAAAAAATGTTGGTGGCGGTAATAGCGCAAACTACTATTGCGACTACTCATGGGCAAACAGAACGGGGCAGTTGCTCCTCTTTGGTGGTGACGCCTGGAATGCGCTTAACTGCGGCTCGTTCTGCGTCTGTTCGGATTTCGGCTTCGTCAGTCGCAGTGCGGGCTGCGGTGTGCGTCTCACTTTTTACGGAAATCCGACATACGTAAACGGCGCAGACCTGTAGGGTCTGCGCTACCCGATGTGGAGCTTGCTCCACCGAAGCAAAAATGGTGATAAGAAAAAAATAAAATAAAAGGTGGCGAGAGACATTTTGCTCCTCTTTGGTGGTAACGCCAGGAATGCGCTTAACTGCGGCTCGTTCTACGTCAATTCGAATAACGACTTCGTCAATCGCAATACGAACTACGGTGTGCGTCTCACTTATTTATAATCGCTGAATCAATAATCTATCGTGTATGGATATATGAAGAAGCGAGTCTCTCAAACCTTGACGTGGGCTTTCAGCCTAGTCAGAAAATAACAGCGGAAAGGCTCTCTGTATTCGCTGAATGGAGAGCAAGCGTGGTGAAGTAATCGGCTCAGTTGTACGAGCAGAACAAAGTCACGGGCAAAGCGGCAAAAAAGCAATAGGCTTTAAATATAAAACACAATGACAGCAAAGGTAAAGAATCTGATGAATGAACTCGTAAAGAGGGAAACATTGGAGCAAGGCGGTGATGATGCCTACAATGCGTTAGATGATAAGAATACGTGGTTTGCAAGGAGATATATCCGAGATAAGGATAAGATTATCGACCGCATACAGAACATGCTCATCCTCGGCATTTATCCTAAGAAGGAATATAAAGAGGTTGACATAGTATCAGAGAATAAGGCAAGAAAGATATGCCCTATGCACTTCGACCCTTGAAACGTTCTCTTCCATGCCATAAAGATTGTGCTAGAACCTATAGTAGAGCGAGTGCTCATATATGATTCAAGTGCTGGCAGAAAAGGTAAAGGTCAGGTGTTCGGTGCATTGAGAACTCAACGAGCTATCAGAAGGCATCCGAAATGGGCTTATTATGGGCAAGGAGACCTCAGAAAGTACTATCTGACAATACCTCATCCTGTTCTGCTTATGATACTCAGACGATATGTAGACGATGATTTATTCATCGAACTTATAGATAAGACCATGTTGGACTATTCTGTAGATATAGAGTCTCTGATGCTTGAAGAATATGAGCGCAAGCAGAAGTACTGCATTTGGGCAGACAAAGGTGGAATAAAGTATCTCGGGTGTAAGCGTGGTGTAACGCTCGGCAATCCTATCGGTCAGATATTAGGTAATCTCGCTTTAAGTCTGGTAGACTATGCTATGGTTCATATCGAGCATGCTAAAGGTTATCATCGGCATTGTGACGATATTACCTTCTTCGCTGAAACAAGGGAAGAAGCTGTTCGGTTGCTCGGAAGATTAGACTACTGGTGTAACCAATATGGTCTCTGCCTGAAGGCGAGCGGTCACGTAGCAGAGCTGCATGATGAAGAGAAAGGCGTGAAAGGCAGAAATCTAGACTTTGTCGGTTATGTATATTCTCGCAAGAACATGAGGATGCGCAGACGTACAAAGGTTAAGGCTGCAAAGGCTTTCAGTAGAGTAAAGAGCCGTAAAAGGCGGCAGGAACTTATCGGAGCTTATTGGGGAATAGCAAGATGGGGCAAGTGCAAGCATCTTTGGAAGAAGATTGTCGGAGACTACCCCGAAAATTATAAACAAAATTTTAAAAGTAAAAAGAACATGAGTTTCAAGGATATAGGAATTGTATCACCGAAATACTCGGTAGACAAAAACGGAAAGCGTATATTTTCCGTACAGGAATATAACCAAGCCCTATTGTGTCAGAATCATACCATCATCAATATATTAGACTTTGAAGATGATGTAGAGGTCAATGGCAAGGGCGGTCGCTGCTGGGTTCTGTACGAAATGAAAGATAGCCCAGGAACAGAGTATAAGTTCTGTACTTCATCAAAACTCATAAGGCAGAAACTTATGAAAGTAAGGGAGAAGAATCTTCTGCCAGTCAATGACACATTCCTGTTCAGAGTAGACAAAAGTGGCAGATATACTTATGATTTAGATTAACAATTTTAAAATATCAGATTATGAAGATACAATGCACAATGGCAGAATTGCCAAAGGATAATGTGAAGGTTTCTGTTTCAGGTAACTACCTTCAAGTAGCTTATGATTTTGTTCGTATCGAGCAGAAAGCGGATGATGCGAATGATAGTATGCACATGGCAGTAGAGAACTCTTGTCTGGGTGAATACATCGAGCTTCGTGGCGGCATCCGCAGCTATGATGCAATCGCTTCTGCAATCATCGAAGACAAGTACCCATCTGACAAGATGGATGCCATTCGTCTTAACTTCGATCTGGCTCAGAATAGTGCCGTGGCATCTATTGCATTGGCTGACAGCAAGCGTGAGGAGTATATTGCGGAGTATAAGGCTATGCAAGAGTGGCGCATCCACGCCAAGGAAATAGCTCGAAAGGCTGTTGACTTAATTAACAATGAATTGAAATAATCAAGAAAGGAGGTATACTATGGCTGGACATAGTGCGCAAGGTGTTGTAAGGGTAAGTCGCAAGCCTAAAACAGCAAGTGAGACGGAGATTGTTCGTCTCATTACTGCTACTAATGAGAGTACGCCTATCGGGAACTTCTCTCAGTTAGTTAAGGATTTGGCTGCGGCAGGTATTGTTATTAGCGGGAATCAAGTTGCTATTAAGGGCGATAAGGTAACTATATACAATAAAGATGAAGTTGCTCTCTTTGCCCAAGATGGCAAGCTCAATGCTAACCTTATTGATGCGATAAATATCGTAACACAGGCACTTCAAACTGGAACTATCAAGGCTGGAGATGCTGTAATCGAAAATCTGAAAGCTAGCAACATCAATTTGTCTGGTTCTTTTCGTAGCCCATTTGTGCCTGTTGGTGGAGGTTATGAGAGCAAATTTGCTGATAACATATCTCTCGTAACTCGTAAAGGTACTCTGGATTTACATATTGAATCAACTGGTCTAGACCAAGTTGGTAGAGTCGTACACTTTACCCATTTCAGATGGAATAATCAAGATGCAGACTATGGTAATGTCTATGTAGATGTACCAGAGGGTTTTTTTATCTATGAGAATGGTGTTGCTTTCCAAAAGATTAGAATATCTAGGGAATGTGTTACATTACTAGGGTTGGGCGATGACAAGAATTTCTTCGGTTGGTGTGTTATAGGCAGATGCGATTTAATGACTAACCGAGCTTATGGTAGAAACAAAAAAGTTCTTGCTTATGGTATGGTGAATGGAACTTCGTCAAGTGCAAGCATTAAGTATCGCACATTCGATGGGTCTACACTCAGTGTAAATCGTCTCAGTACGGGGAGATATGAAATCATAGCTCCACGCAAATGGTTTTTAAGTAAGGAAGATGGCTCATTAGACCTGGAGGCTGTGTTCGTAACTCTTACAGGCATTGGTTATAGTTATGATGATAATCAAAAAGCCTCTCCTATTAAGGCAACTTTTTGGGGAGCTAGTAGACGCAATATATTAGGTGTTGACATTGAAACCGATATTTGCATAGAGGTACATACATCTGATGATGAATCAGTTAACGATGGCAGTTTCAATTTTGAAATTTCTAATTTCGACGATTTCAATACTTGATAACAGATAAGGCGGTTTACCACATGGTGACCGCCTTATTCTTTTCTCGTCCGTCAGGGAAGTGCGTTGCACCAAAAGATGGAATTAAATCACTAAGATAGCCATATCTACCTTTTCTTCGTTCTTCCTCTGCTTGCGTTACTAGACCTTTCTGCATTATAACAGCGAAAGGAAGTTTGTTGAAACTATAGATACCATCTATCCAGTCGTTAGGGTGCGGATTACACTTGTGCTCCAACTCTCGCTCTCCAGGAGTTGATGGCAACCTACTGCCACCTACCAGGTACATCATTTGATTTTCGTATGGTTCTAATTTTTTCATAATCTTAATATTTTGATTTCTGCCGCAAAGATACGAAAATAATCTGAAAGTGCAATGTTTCCGTTACCGAAAAACGATAAAATGGTAACAAGAATTTGGTAACAGAACTTTCAGATTGTTACTTTTTACAAAGTTTAATATAAAAATATTCTCATTTCCGATGATTTTGTGCAAAAAAGAGTATCTTTGCAACATCATTTAATTTAAATCAACCCTATAAATTAGCAAATTATGACTAAAGAAGACGAAGCCGAAGTTCAACGGCTATTGAATAATGTGGACGTTACCGAGCTGATGGATATGCTTAAGAAGCATGGTAATCGGTATAGCAGGAGAATACTAAAGTTTTTTCGCTGGTTCTGCAAGTATGTGCCTATCATTATTATGTGCTTTCATGCTTATGGAATATGTGAGTTCTCTCAGCATCCCCGTGAGATGTTTATCCCCTATAATGAAAATATGCCTTGCTATATCTTTATTTATTTCATGGTTTACGTCCTGCCGATGGTGACGATACTTGCAAGTAGATTTTTCTTCTTGTGCCAGTGGTATCGCATTCCATTTATATACTTCTTAGGCATCAATGCGGCTCATATTGTAGAGTGGAGTTGGTACACAACTAAAGATATGGTGGATTCATGCTTTACGGTCATGGTCGTGACAACTATATTCTATTTGTATAACTTTGCTAGAATGTTTGTTAATGATACGAAACTAGGACGTAAAATTTGTGCATAAGATATGGGAAAGATATTGAATTATAAGTTGCTCGGAACGGCTCTAAAGTCGCTCAGTGATGCTTGCTTTAAGGCTGATGAGCAGCAGAGAAATGGTGAGAAAATCACCGCCTGCGGTATGAGTGATGATGACCTAGATAGATTGTGTGACATCATTCCAGATATGCTCAATCCTATGATGAGCACCGAGGAGGTCAAGGAAAAATTGCGAGTTTCTGATGCTACCCTTAACAGAATGGTGGCTAGGGGCGATTTGCCCCATGGCGAATGCAAGAAACGTGGGCACACCCGATATTGGAAGAAGTGGGATATTCTGCACTTCATTAAGAGTAAGAGAGGTAAGTGACTGCCTCTCTTTTTTTGTTATTTATGATATTACCTTCTATCACCTTAAATCACTGATAATCAACCACTAAAAGAAAGTGTGATAGAGTTATATTTGCTCTCCCCTATTCTTTGTACCTTTGCATCCGTAACGTTACAATAGTGTTAGTTAATATTAAGGATAACTTAAAAAAGATTGTATCATGGAAATGACAGATGCAAAGGTCGTAGAGAAGAAAATCTACGAAGAGGGGAAAAAGCATGACGATTATGCTTCTAAGGCTACAGGTAATGCTGGTCTTACCCTTGGTATCATCGGCACAGCACTCGGTGCTGGTGCTTGGTTGCTTGGCGGTAACAACCGCAGTGTGTTTGGTTCACTCGGTGGCAGCAATATGCCTGAGAACGTGAACATCAACGCCTATGGGGCTAGCGCAAGTTCAAATCAGCCAACTGCCTTGCAGGTAATGGAGAAGGAATGCGATGATGAGGTGAAGTTGCTTACCTACATGTTCGGTATGAAGCTCGACACCGCTAACAAGTTCTACGCTATGCGAGAGACAGACATCGCTGAGAAGTTCTCTATGTATAAGGGTGCTAACGATGCTATCAACGCCGAGAACCGCCGTGCAATGCAGGCTGAGTTCGGTCTTTACAAGTCTCAGATTGATGCAGATTTTGGCTTGTACAAGAATCAGAGAGACCAGTACGATGCGTTGCAAGCAAAGTATAGCGACCTCGACAAGAAGGTAGCCGTGATGGAAGCCCTCACTCCTTACAAGGAGAAGCTGATGATGGCTTACGTGAACGAGAAGTGTTGCCGCAAGATAGATGGCCAGCTTGTGCTCCCATCTACACCAGTAGTTACTGGTTACGGCAGCTATGGCTGTAACTGCACTGCTCCTTCTACTCCCACTACAGGAGCGTAACAGAGCAGTAAGGAAGCCGGTTAGACGGACTAAAAAGAAATGAGTTGGTGAGGGGTGTTTGCCCTCGTTGGTGGATGCCCTCTCACCTCTCTATAATATATCACCAACTTAAAGATATTGATTATGATGAATTTTGGAAACAGCCCTTTGCTTGATATGGGCACAAGTCAGCAGCAGCCGCCAACGATGGATGCCGAGCTACAGAAGATGTACGAAGCAATACAGCAGAAACGAGCATCTATCAACATGCAGGCGCAGCAGTCTTCCACCCCTTTATGGGATGAAATCGACAAGATTGAAGACAATCTTACAGGCGCACAACGTCAGTACTTGATGCAAAATCAGGAGTACGTCAATAGCTTGCAATATGTGTCTAAGCTAGTGCAAGACGAGGAATTGCGCATCATACGTCCTCGCATTGAGAGTACTCAGCAAGGACAGGAAGCATTGAAGAAGCACTTATCTTTGATGCAAAGACTAAGAAAAGAAGTAGCGCAAGCAGAAGAACTGAAATCTGCTATGCTCAACGATTATATGACTAACCATAGTGATAAGACTTGGCAAGAATATCTCGTTTGGTACAATAAAACACATAAAGGAGAAACTAAGAAATGAACGTAACAGAATTTAAAGAGAAACTGCTTGAATCGGTGGACGTTTGGGCAGATGCAAGAATAGACGATATGGTTAAGGCTAACCCGATGCTAGCCATACCATCAGTGTATATGAAACGTGCGGCGCATAATATCATATCCAAGAATAAGGATAAATGGGATAAATCGATAGACAACGCTACCCTATTCATCGCCGATGAAGACGGCAACATAGATGCCAACACGATATTTGAAGATATGATGCAGATGCTAAAATCCGTGGAAGATTACAAATTCGATGTAGGTTTTATACACGGACATATCGACAAAGGAGTTGTGTCTATTGACCTGCCAGATGGAATTGCTACTGCTATTCTCTTTGGTAGCAAGCGAAGTATCAACTTCACAGAGGAGGACTTTGTAGAGTTGAAAGATTTGATAATAGGTTAAAATATATAAGATATGGAAGCAAAAGAGATTATGAGTAAGTTTGATGAGCTGTACGGAATGATGGCTTCATCAACAAACGTAAAGTACATGCACACATTTGGAGACACCATGCGCTGCATGATGAATGATATGGCAGCAAAGCACCCAGAGCTTGCGCAAGAGTATCTTGATAAGCTTTGCGCTATAAAATGGAAGAACTATCTTACCAAGAAGGAGGCTTCTGAGATTGCAAACGGTATGAATCCATCTGCAACTTGGGATATGCAGACGTGGCTCAACGCAATGACTGGTCTCGGACTTGCGACAGAGGAGAAGCCTTACTACAACGATTATGCTTTGTACGTTGCAATGAATCAGGTTGTAAGCGACCACGGATGTACAATTGCTAAGATACTCGGCAAGGAAGATGTTAAGGAGATTGATACAGAACATCTGGTGAAGTATGCCAACCACCTTGCACTCGATTTATTGAAAGACAAGGATGGTGTGTACGACATCAGAGAGTATTTCTTGAAGTAACACTAAAAACATACGGTTATGAAAAAGGTATTTGAAAACATATTGGCAAGCAACGATATACAGGCTATTAAGAATTGTGTTGCAACAATGGCTGATTGTTGCGAAGTTGGAATGAATGACGGTGTAATGCTTGATATGATGAAGCAAGTTCAATGTGAGATTGGCGAGTGCCATTTTGATGAAGAAATGGCAGACTTACATCTTTGTCTCATTAACCAGCTCTACACAAAGGATGTGGCGAAAGACTATTGGCACGAAGTTAAGAATGATAAAATCAATCTCGAAGACTGGTGTGTCCTTTGGGGAGAAATGGTAAAACGCAATGACGAAAAGATAAAGAAATGGTTTCCTAAAATCAATGCGCTCGATTATGAACGTAAGATTTTCGATGAGTGCATTTCTTTCTTAAATAACGGAGAATTGCCGTATCATGATTTAAAAGTATAAAGTTTTTCGTTATTCTGAATGAAGTTTCGGTTTTTTTTGCTATCTTTGCATCAGAAGACCGAAACTTTATTTTTATTTATTATTCAGGATAACAGATTATGATAGATTTATTAGATTCTTCGCAGATTCGGCAGATAGGTGTTACTATATTTTCAGCTATACTTGCCTTTGCAACGCCAACGGAAGGCTTCGTTTTGGCGTTGGTTATCGCCTTTGGCTTCAATATTTTCTGCGGTATGCGAGCTGACGGCGTGAGTGTTGTACGATGCAAGAACTTTTCTGCATCGAAGTTCAAGAACGCACTTTTAGAAATGCTCTTGTATATTGTTATTGTGTATGTCATGTATGGAATCATGGTAAGTTGCAACGACAATACAGAAGCATTATTTGTGATTAAGATGCTTACGTATATATTCTGCTATGTGTATATATGCAATTCGTTTAAAAATCTCATTAAGGCATACCCTAAGAATGTTGCATTCAGAGTTATTTATTATGTTCTGAGGTTTGAGTTTGCGAAGGCATTGCCTAGCTATTGGAAACCGATTATTGACAGACTCAACAATGAGTTTGATAAAAAAGAGGAGGAAAACAAAAATGGAAGTACTAATTGATAGAGCTTGGAAAAAGGATGGCTATACTATTAGCCGTCTGTACGTGAATGGCAAATTGTTCGGATGCAATACTCTTGAAGATACAGACAGAGGATTGAACCAAAGTATGGATTTGGACGAAATCAAGAAGAAAAAGGTATATGGGCAGACTGCAATTCCAAGCGGCAGCTATGAATGTGTATATACCTATTCTAACAGATTCAAGAAAATGCTGCCATTACTTCTGAATGTCAAAGGATTTGAAGGAATACGCATACATAGCGGTAACTCTGCAAAAGATACTGAGGGGTGTATTCTTATCGGTAAAAACGATAAGAAAGGATGGGTTAGCGATTCTCGATTTTGGACAAACAAGCTCATTCAGACCATGAAGACAGCTTGGGATAAAAAGGAAAAAGTAATGATTGTAATTCAGTAAGCTTATGAAACTGATTGATAAGATAACAAGAGTTGTAATTGCTATTGCAGTAGCAATGCTGATTCTATCAATGTTCTGTAGATGTAAGGCGAAAGAACGTGTGATAGAAAAACAGACATACATCACTGATAAACGTAACGAGGCTAAGTGGGATTCACTCTTCAATGCAAGACTTATTAAAGAGTTGGAATCGTATAAAGCATCTCACAAGGAATCCGTGAAGTCAACCACCAAGGAAAAGACACATATCAAGGATAGTACAGCTTCGAAGTATGATGCGAACGGCAACAAGGTTGGTGAGGATAAATTCCACTACGAATATCACGAGATATCACAGGAAGATGTACAGATACTGAGAGATAGTATTTCTAGCCTTAAGGAATACAAGGATAGTGCTGCGATATATCATAGCAAGTGTGACTCCTTAATCTCAGTGATAAGTAAAATATCGAAAGATAAAGTATATGTCGAGAAACAGCTATCAAGGACTGACATGGCATTTTTAAATATAGGTAAGATAACTTCAGTTTGCCTTTTCATAGGCATTCTCGCATTTTTAGGTTTGATATACTGGAAATTAAAGTTACACAAACGTTCTTAGTTTTTTCTAATGTTTTTATTTGGTTATTGATTTATAAACAAAAAGGGGTGACCGCACGCGATGTGTAGCCACCCCTAAACATATAGATAATGCACAGAAATTATTCTTCAGCTCCCTGGAGGAACTTGATACCATACTTCGTCTCGTAGTGTTTCTGCTGCTCTTCTGTCAACATTTTGGTTTCGCTGTCGTAGAACACGGTAAGCAGCTCTCCGTAATCTTTGTCGTAGAAGTAGTTGTATTTATTGCAGAGATAGTTCCTTGCACAGAGACATCTGCTCGGAATGGTCTTGAACTTGCGTCGTGTCTTCTGTTTTATTCCATTCGTTGCTCTGTACCTGTCAAGCCTCAGCGTCTTTTTTATAGATTCAGAACGTTTAGCTATTATCTCCGGTCTTATTATTGCCTGAGCACATTTCAACCGAAGTCTTTCTTCCGTTTCCTGGGTATGAGTAACGCCAAGTGCCTTTGCTATGCTTGTTACACATGACTTTGTTATTCCAAGTTCTTTGGAAATTTCAGAAGAAGAGTAATCCGGATATAGCTTACGGACAGATTCCCTGATCTTCTCTCTTTGCTCTTTTCTTGCGTCCTTGAACGAATCCCCATACAGCCTATGTAGCCACCAGTAAACAGTCTGTACTGCGCAACCGAAGCTCTTGGCCATTGCGTAAGGAGATTCGTAAGGGTGTTCCTTTATATATGTTTTCTGTTCATCTGTGATGTTCATGTATTACTTTTTATTAGAAGAGCCGTAGCCGTTATCGCCGCGCTCTGTTTTACATAATTCGTCGGTCTTAAAGAACATGATGTTGTCACTTGTTTCTAGGTGGAATTGCACGATTTTGTCACCAACCTTATATCTTGGCATATTTGGAAACAAGTGATAGAATACGGCAGAAATCTCTCCAGTATATTGGTCATCGACAGTGCCTTCACAGTTACTGAGACTCATACCAGTCTCCCATACGGAAGAACGAGGACGGAACGTAAAGCATCTTGAAATGTCAGCAGGCTTGTTTCGGTTTTCAATCTGTAGCGCAAATCCGAGACCGTATTTCCATACGTTAGGCGCAACCTCTTCTTCTGATACGGCATAGCAGTCATAGCAGAAATCATCATCGTGCGCCTTGGTTGGCATAATAGCGTTCTCGTTGGTCTTTTTAAACAAGACTGGCACACCTACTACTTCTTTGAATCGATGAATATATACACCGTCAACATTTACCTGTCCGTAGAACATATCAGCAGGGCGATTCCAAACCTTGTGCTCCCCATAGAGAGCCTGATAAACAACTTCTTTCTCCTGAGTTTCACTATTAGTGACCTCAGTAATAAATCTGTAATAACCTCCTTTGAAATGTCTGTAAATCTTTTCCATTTTAATATTTAAAGTTTAAAATTCATGTTCACTACACACTTGGTCGCAAGATGATTCGTGCTCGTTATTACTGCACCATCCTACACCGTAAACGTCTTCGTTGTCAAACCAATGACAGTTGCCGCAACATTTTTCATTCTTCTTCATCCTTACACCTCCTCCCAGTCTGTTGCGAGAATATCATCAGAATCTTTGAAAACACAAGGAAAGAATTTGCCATCGCATACAGCCACAATAGTCTCAGAGACAATATGGATATAAGCTCCACATTCTTCCCAAATTACCCTTCTCACTTTCTTCCCCTCCTTCATTCTTCTCAGAGCCTCCGAGAAGTCAAATGTTTCCTTGCTCATTATAATTTTGCTTTAAAGTTGTAAATTGGTTTAATAACATCTATCACATTAACCGTAGGTTTTATTAACTCAACAATCTCTTCTGTTGATTTATATGCCATAGGTGCTTCGTCAATCGTCTCTTCGCATACAGAACTAGAATAGATGCCATTCATTTCATTCTTGTAAGAATCCATAGATAACTCTTTCTTCGCTTGCGTACGAGACATCAATCTACCTGCTCCATGTGGGGCTGAGCATAACCATTCCTTGTTTCCTTTACCTTTACAGATAAGAGAACCATCACGCATATTCATTGGGATAATGACTACCTCATCCTTTTTTGCACTGATAGCTCCCTTTCGCAATATACCCTTGTCTGTATCTATATAGTTGTGAATGGTTGTAAAAGAATACTTATCTGAATTAGCATCAATATCTACACCTAAAGCATTTACAAGTCTGTTGGCGATAATCATTCTGTTTCGTTCAGCATATTTTTGAACTATGCGCATATCATTGAGGTAGTCATTGAGCAAATCACCTTCCAAGTAAGAAAGTTCCTTGCTTATATTTTTAGTACCTAATGACTTAATAACACTCTGTATCTCATTTTCTCTGCCTTCGCTTTTTAGCTTGGCAATAACCTCAGACTTATCAGCTATTTTCTTACGACAATACTCGTAGGCAAGTTTTTGGTAATAGTTGCATACCCTAACACCAAGGTTTCTACTTCCTGTATGTATCACAAGAAACTTCTCTCCTTCTTCATTTGCATCTAACTCAATAAAGTGATTGCCACCGCCAAGACTTCCAACAGAACGATATACTATTTCCATGCTGTCAAGACAATCCCAAGCACGGAATTTGCCAAACATACAACCATCAACCAATCCGTTTATGCAGGCTGATACTTCTCCCTCGTTGACATTAAAACCAGACGGAATCAACTTATTGACTGCTTCATCAAATTTCTGCAAGTCAATATTAACTTTACCAAGTCTAACGACTTTCATTCCGCAACCTATATCTACTCCTACGGTGTTAGGAACTACTCTTTTGTCCAGCTCTATCACCGTGCCAATAGTACAGCCTTTACCTGCGTGACAATCTGGCATTATTCTTATTTCACAACCAGAGTAAGCATCGCTATTGGATAGAACTTCTATCTGCTTGATAGCTTCATCTTCTATTGTCTTTGCAAAGACCTTTGTAAACTCATTCATATCTCATTTCTTTTTCGTAATTATTTCTTAACTCTTCTCTAGTCATTATTCACCCTCCTTTCTGACTAAATAGTCATACATAGGCTTGCGGTTTCTACGATATTTATTACATATCTTTTCTGCCTCTTCCTCTGTATCACAAGTTGCAATAACTCCATCTGGATATGTATCCCAATATCTAACTACCTTAAATTTTGTCATATCAATCCTCCAACTCTTTAAGTGCATCATCCAAATACTTTAAAGTAAATCTTTTAGCTTCAAGATTTCCTTCAAAATATGGTTTGATTAAAAATATTGCCTGATTAATTTTATCAATAGCTTTTTCTTTGTTCATTGCTTATCCTCAATAATAAAATGTTTTTTAATATGTTTCTCTGCTTTTAACCTAGACTTGAACTTATGCTCCTTAATCAGCCAGCAAGGATGATGGTAATCTATGTATTCAATAATATAAGCTTTTCTGCTTACCTTTATTATCTTATACTCGTTACAATAGGTTCGATATTCAAATCTAATCATATTCTCTTCTTTTTACCCTCTCCCTGACGCCAAGGAGAGGGTGGTTAGTTACTCTGTTACTTTCTTTATGCTTTCTGAAAATGTTTTGAGCCATTTGGTATCCTTTTCGGCAGCAACTACAGATTTATTATACTGCTCCAAATTATACTTCATAGACTCTATTAAATCAGTGCGATTAGATTGTTTTTGAATCCACTCATCTTTAGGGATGATATTCTCAACATAAACATGGCGGCAATCAAAATCTAAACTATTAATTAATTGACTTTCCATAAAGTCCTTAACACCCTCGTATTCTTTGGATGGTGGAGTCCATCTTCTAACTTTGGATAGCATTGCATTGTATCTGTTTTTGAGAGCTTCATTCTCTTTCAATCTATCCTCATTTCCCTTGATTACATCATTAACATAAGAAAGATACTCAGCTTCAAGTTCTTCCTTTGTCTTAGGGGCTGCAAGATGCTTTTCGTACTCAGCTTTTGCCTCTTCGTATTTCTTTTTATAATAATCACTAGGACATATCTTGTCAGGAATTTCGTATCTACTAAGGTTAGGATATTTTCCTTCAAATCTTAGGTAGATACCGAAGTTACGCAAGCAACTATTTGCAAATTGCTCAAATGTTATATCTTCACCATCATATATTGGTGCTGTAAATCTTGTTGGCATATCACTATCTTATTTATATCCTTGCGGATAGTTAATCAATCTTCTACAATAAATCCATTTTCTGTGCAAGTGTCAATAGCACGAATGGCTATCCAAATAGCCTTGTCTGCTTCTTTGTCTCTAAGACTATTTCTCAACTCACACAACTTTCTTTTTGCTTCTATTGCATTCATACTTCTATCTATTTATGCCCGAGGCGGTTAAACATCTGTTTGATTTTCACACTCTTCTGTTTCATTAGGAACAGATAACTCATCCCACATATCACACTTACCTTTATCATTGTAGATACAAGGTCTGTGACATATTCCTCTAATATCTTCTCTTAACATACCTACACCTCCATTTTATGATTAATACCAAGACCAAAGAGAAGATGTTGTAACTGATGAATATGTTGAAATTCTAATAGCCTTACAAATCCTATATAAGCAGCGTAATGAATATCGTCTAAGAGTCTGAAAATTTTAACATTATCTTCTTTTACGTAAATCCATCTACATTCTGATGAAACCTTCCATCCATTCTTCTCCAAAATTGCGGGCACAAGATTAATAGGAACAATATCCTTAACCCAAGCACAGCAGTCACCTGAGAGATAGCCTTTATCTCCAAATTCCGCACCTTCGATGTTCTCTAAGCAGACAACACCTTTCAGAACCGTTTCATCGTCTAACTTCAAAGTCTTTGATGGGTCAGATGATGTTACTCTGTAAACGACATTCTGTGCTGTACCTAGTGGTACTCCATTTGTCATCACCAAATCTCCTGGAATGTATTCTAGTTTATCCATAGCTTAGTCCTTTTTATTAACGAAATCTTCATATTCACCTATCGTGATTTCCACGAAGTCTGGATTTTGCTTTTCGGCTCTAATGCTATCATCAAAGTAAACGAAAATGCGGTCTTTGTGACGTAAAAGCTGGGTGATGGAGAATCGGCTGACGTGCGGAACTTCGATATTCAGTTCCTTCAATATCTGGAAATGATGAGTAAAGGATTTATATGATGTAAGTGCTGCTGCTATTGCCTTACCTTGCTTACTACGCTTGTTAGGCGCAATAGCTATATAGTAACCGTCCTCCAATTTTACACCGTCTATCTTCTTCCACACCTTCTTATCTAACGTATCGTAACGCTCAGAAAGAACCCATATAGCGGTAATCTCGTACACTCTTGTGAGAGTTCTGTTAGGCCGATAGCCCTGATATTTTTCAAATTTGAAACCTACGGCTTCTTCTACTCTTTTCATGTAGGCTTGATACTCTTCAAATTCTGCATCGAGAATACTCTTAATGTATTCATAAGCCTTACTTCCCTGTTTTGCTTCGTACAACATACGCTTTACTTTTTACGATGATTATACTTCTTAATAGCATCCTTCTTAGAGGCTGCTATAATCTTCATACCTTTGATTATAAACTCATGCTGCGCCTTTGGCTGACACTTCTGCTTATCAGATGGAATGTTGCCTTTCGGTGTATCAAGTCTAGGACTTGGGCTTCCAAACGGATACTCACTAGCATAAGCAGTGATAGCAGTATACATCAAAGCCAAATTCATTAATTTTCTGCTCATACGCTTTACTCCTTTACTTCTTTAAAGATTACCGATTTTCCATCTGAGCGTACACCTTCACAACATGCAAATTTTATACATACTGGATTATCCTCAAAGAAGCAACCTCTACAACCATATTGCTCAACTGCTTCAAGAGTGATTCTTTCTCCAACTTTAAGCTCTTTCATTGCTTACCTCCTTTCGTAATCAAGTCAAACAACTCATCTACAAATATCCAATCAGACAAATGGAATATATTGACTTGCTCTTCCCACATTTCTTTATATGTATCGCAAGTGGTTTTATCAAGCTCATCGTTCATATCGTAGAGCTTTCTATAACCGAATTCTTTTGAGAACGCAAGAACCTTTCCATTGTCATTACGTGGAACTTCGCTAGCTGGATGAAACAAGTCCTTCAATAGCTCATTGATACCCCACTTAGCACCTAGCCCAATAGCTTCTTTGATGTCCTCTTTGTAGAACATTTCTTCCTTTTCATCATTATTGAAGACTATCTCTTCACCATTTAACAGGAATCTATCTTCATAGATTTCTTCCTTTGCAGCTTCTATTTTCTTATCGTCTATCATATTTATGTCTCCTATTTCTGATTATCAGTAATTAACTTGCGTAATTGAGATATAACCTCATCTACGTTCTTATCATGTGCTCCCTCGTAAAGTCCAAGACGAAGCATAATGATGTTTAGTGCAGGGTCGTTAATCTCAATAGCCCTTTCTGTGAGTACATTAAGTACATGTGCCAAAATCTTAAAAGTCTTAGCATAAGGAATGCTTTTTGAACATTCTGCTATTTCTTTCAAGAAACTTGGAAAATCAACCTTCCACACCATATCGTTCATAACATAGTCACGAACTGCCTTACTTTTAATTTTCTTCATATCTAGCCCTCCACGTCTTTAGTTGTACCTACCAAAGATTCATTGCCGATGTAAGGAATGCAGAATTTCCAAGTAACACATGTAGTTACATATCTTCCATCATATTCTTTAATATGACTAAAGAAACTTGCTCTCCACACATCATCAATAGAGTCTCTAACTAATACTTTCTCAAAAGGTTTGAATTGGTGTTCTTTTTTAATATCCACAACCAGTTTCTTCTCAGCATCCCAAGCTTTGCCCTTCTTCGCTAGAGCATCAAAGAGTATCAGTTTCTCTTCTTCTGTAGCAAGGTGAATATTGCGGTCTCTTATTTCCGTATCAAGTACATCGAAACAAAAATCATTATTATCTATATTGTAAAAAATATAAGAGTTTGCACAACTTTCACCTGTATTAAAATCCCCCTTTAATATGAAAATACATTTAGAATAATACAAAGAAGGAACAGCATCAGTTACTACAACATCCCCATCCTTGAACTCAGTCTGCTTTTCAATTTTCAAAGTTTCAATGTTTAACTTACCGCCACATCTATTCTCAATCTCTCTTATATAACCATAGGCAGTATTGTTATCTAACTTGCTATACTTAGCCGTTTCTGCATTTGGCATGCCATCAAAATAACATCCGTTGAACCTTGTATAGTCATCAGATGCCCATTCTTTGAAGATGCACACAAATCCACAATCACTAATAAGTACATCGCCCTTCTTCCAAGAGAACTTCTCCCAATCACGCATTTCTTTTGATGGAAAAACAACACATTCTCCGTCATCATACAATTTGCCATTTTTATCAAGATACCCTTCTCCACCATTCATAAAACCAAACTTTGAATTATAGAAGGATATTTTGAAACTTTTATCATCTACTTCTTCTAACTTGCATTTACCACAAGCGGAAGAATACAGCTTAGTTCCTCGCGGCTTATCCTTTAGGATTTTCGCTATGTTTATCTTTTCTTTCATAACCATAAACTTGCTTTATAAAGATTAAACCATACCTTATTACTCTGTTTACTCTTGTAAACATTACCTTCAATGTCGAAATAAACACGTTTCTTTTGATTGAACTTCTTCATCATTGGCTGATTATCCTTGTATGTCGTTACATCATACTCAATCAATGAAGAACCACGTTCATTCTTTGTTGGAGGATAACCTGATTCAGGTATGAAACGTACCTCAAATTCTTTATTCCCAATTTCAAAATTTGCTGTAGCCATATTACTTTATTCTTTTGAATTGAACATTCTTTCCGTCTTTACGCTCATTTGATGCGCACTTGATTCGATTACACGTTTCTATATTGATAATGTTTGCAATTTCATCAAAGAAACAACCAGTACAATCAGCGTCCTTGGTCTCAACAACCTTTAACACGACTTCTGCGCCAATAGGTAAATCTTCCATAATTAAACCTCATCATTGTATTTATAGACAAGCCCGACAACTAAATTGACAAGTTCGTGGTTTGTCATAGCTCTAGTGTCTGTATTACCAAGTCTCAGCTCATCAATGATACGTTCTGCAACCTTCTTGATGTGCCCCATCTTAGACAGAGGAAAACGCTCAATGTCGGCAGCCTTATCAAGACGAAAGCACTCACGAAGGTAAGTGCCACGGATATGCTCTATTGTCGAACTTTCGCGAGTGACTACCCATACACCCTCTTCTAGAGGACTATACGAGAGCATACTAACAGGCTCATACTTTCCATTTATCTTACGATAAAACGTCTTCGATATATCAAGGTCAGGAATCTTGTATTCCTGATAGCGACCTTTACTGTTCTTTGTGTACAGCGTTGGAATCTTTTTCATTTTTCTTACGTTTTAAGTTAGCTATTCTAGTTTCTCTGATATATTCCTCAGATTTCTTCAATCCGAGTTTCTTAGCTTGTTTAGCGACCGCGTAAACGCTTCTGCCAACTATTCTAGCAATATCTTTGTTAGAGGATTCTGGGTAACCTGTTTTCAATGCTCTTAATTGAGCTTCATTCCAAGGAGTGCCAGTGTTATCTTGTGCGTCTTCTCCATCTACGATAATTCCGTTTATATCAAGATTAAGACCACTGAATATACAAGCATCTGCAAGTGCTTTTTCGGCACGTTTATAATCAAGCACCTTTTTCCCGATGATTTCGAATCCGAGAGAGAGTTTGTCAGGGCACTCTGAAAACACTTTCTTATCTACAGATTCAGGATATATAGCTTCCACGGCATTACGCATACGAGAATGAACACCCTTAATTGGGATAATAAAGTATTCTGCAATATTGGTTGCCCAAGAACCATTATATTCATCCATTGTCTTTTTAAATGCAGAAACAGAAGATTCAAGCATTCCGCTCAATATTCCAGACATAACAGTCATTGTGTACATCTTATGTCTTTCAATATGATGCTTTGAAAATTGGTTATCTAACGCATAATAACATTTTCTTACATCATCTTGCAGATTGAACTTTATGATAAAAGTAAGCTTATCCCATATCTCAGACATGCCGTCAGCTTTCATTCGTTCTTTGAATAAGTCAATCAATTCATCGGAAAATTCCTTCGCCTCTATCATTCTTCTCTTTACGTCAAACTTAAATAGCTTTTCATCTTCCGATACTAGTTTGAATGTTTCATCTATGTTAGACTTGACAATTTTAGCAAAGCCGCCTAACATAGAGTAGAAAAGCATGTAGAGTTTGCTTATCTGTTCTTTCGATGGAACTGCAAGAGGAATACCTGCGAGTACACACGAATCATTTGGAGTCCAATTTGTCTGCATACTATTTAAGAAAGACTTTAAACACACCACCTATTGCATTATCAACACTAATGCCTTCTGTTAGAAAATCACTTTTGAGAATATCATCAATAGAGTAACTCCAATCGCAACTACCTGTAAGACCACCCCAAGGTCGAAATGTCTTAAAACCAGATGATACATTATTGGCTGTATCGTAACTGTACACATGTTCATTATAAAGTTTAGCAATTCTTTTATCATGATTAGATAATCCGTCCAATGGAATCCTATAAACGTAATATTTTAGAGACAACGTAATTCTATCAGCGGTTGCATCAATGTAAAAGTCGCTACCACACTCGCCAAATTTATCATTGGTAACATGTACGTTTCCATACATATCTGATATTGCATCTATCTTTTTGGATGCCAATCTTTTCATTAGGCTTTCTGTAATACCGTTTTGTTTTTCAGCCTCAACAAACGATTTAAGAAGTTCTTGTTGTAACAGTCCGCATTCTGTAGTTGCTTGTGCAGACAAATTATTGATTACCATTCCGTCCATATTACTTTGATTTAATGTTTCCGTATGCAGCATAGAAGCTATCAAGCTGCTGTGTTGCGTGTACTAGCTTCTGATTATAGCTATCTCGCTCTGCCCTTGCCTTAGATATAAAGACGAAGCTAACGATAAACGATATTACTATCGTTACCACGATGAACAACCAGGGCAGCTTGTGAACTGCCTTATTGATTGCTCTTCCTATATTTCTCAGGATAACCCAAGAATAAACTCCTATGAACACTACCGCTTGCTTGGTGGTTGCGTTCTCAATACGTTCTGTCTGCGTCATTTTTAAATATTTTTTTGTTAATGATTATATGTGGCAATCATACATCGTTAGAAGAGTGTCAGGAGGAAGTGATGCAAGAAGTTGTTTCACTTCTTCGCTCCATGCATCTTTGTCTTTTTCGTCTGATACTACGGCAAACCAACCCATTTTGCCACGCTCATACCATTTCCCATCCTTAACAACGGCGAATACTGATATTTCTTCTACATTGGATATATCCTTAATGCGAGCTTGGTCGCAACGACCTTCTGCCTTTAATTTTTTGAAATAGTTAATGCCTTCTCTTGAATAGAATGTAGGAGCAAATTCTGGATAGAATAATGGAGCATCCATTGATATATCCTTTAATTGAAGTCTTCCAGCATATCTGCCTCCCATTTGATACCAATCCCATTTGGCATCATTATTATAGGTGCGCCAAACGCTGCCGTCCTCATGTATCTCAATATCCTCGCTTCCTTCATCTATATCCATACGATAATATTTCAAGGCATCCTCATACATCTGTTCGTCCGTCCAGTTAAGATGCTTTGGAAATTCGTTCTCGATATAATCTGCATGTTCCTTGCGACAGTTGGCAAGATATGCATCTTTATCTTGTAGGAACACATCATAGTAATTCTTTTTGTATTCCTCAATCTCCTTACGTTTTTCACTAATAAGCTGCTCTTTAGTCATGTATAAATGCATAGGCAGCTCTAGATTTTCATCATACTTGGCGAGTTGTTTCTCTGGCTCATCGCCAATTACCAATGTTAAAAAATGACTCATATTTATCTATATATTAATTCGTTTTCAATTCTAGAATTTACTTGGTTCGGTTGCACCAGTTATCGGTAGATTTCCAATAACCAGCTAACCATATTTCTTTCTTGGATGCGTCAGGATGCTCACTGAGCCATTCCTCTGCCATTTTACTTACGTCTGCCATTTTGGTCTCGTTTTGATTCTTTTTCAAGTTTTCTCTTTAGCTTTTCAAGAGGTAATTTTTCAATATCGACACCATTTAAACGGCAATATTCTTCGTAGCATATTGCATTTCTTCTAGATTCCTCATCTTCTTTCTTTTGTTTCTCAGCTAACTTCTGAGAATCAATTTCAGCTCTCTTTTCATAGATTTTACACATGTATTTTTCGAGAGCAATAAAAAGTTTTTGAGGATTCACTGTCTTCCCTACATAGATTTCGCCATACTCACCCATAGAAAACTCGTAGAAGAATCTAGTAAGTTCACTAGGCGTAAGGTGATAGTATTCTTGTCTGATACGCTGCGCCATCGCCTTGAACTGGTAAGGAGTAGTCGAATCAATAGCACCAATAACCATAAACAAGTCAATGAGCATCATCTTAATCCAAAACTCGCTTGCACCCTCTTTGAAGTACTTATCAATACTAACAAACGACATACCGCCTCTAGCTACAGAATCATATACAGATGTGATTGCATCTGTCCGATTTTGCAGAGTAGGATATTTGTCTAAGAATAGCGCATATTGTTTGCCATATTTTGCTACCGCTTGGCTACATTCAGTCGGCAAGGATTGAACTAATTTTGTTGAAAGTTCGTTGCTGTTGTTCATAACTATTCACACCATTATTTTTAGGAGCAAACAACCCTGCATAGTTGTTGCCCATGGAATACTCAACGATAACCTTTGCGTATTCGGGATTTCCGTTTGATAACTGTAGAAGTTTCTTTTTAAGAGCTTCTAACCCACGTGGCTTGTAAGTCTGACGTTTTTCTTTCTTGTATGCAAGCCACATTTCAAGAGCTTCTTTGCAAGGATAATATTCTTCTTGTTTTTGCTCTGTAGTAATCTCGAAATCAGACAAATCGTTTCCTAACGAGAACGCTGCACCCATGCAAAAGATTTTCTGCTTTTCCAAGTCATTCTGGAATAGCTCGCCTGACTTCTGACGTATATTAGTTGGTAACATCATAAGCTATTGTATGTAATTTTGTTGTCTTTCTATATCATGTTGAATATGAAGTAGTGCGATATATTCATCAGAATCAGGAAAATCAAATCCAGCTTCTTCTTTTGCCCATACTTTGAAATCAGAAATTGATTTGCTCATTTCGTCTTTCGTAAGGTCAGCAGAAGAACGGAGATACTTATAGCATTCTCCCGTGAATTTATCAATCCCTTCTCTTAGGAATATATCTTTGTTCACTACCAGTTTATAGTAATGTGTCTTAACTTCGTCTAGAGTGTAGCCGTATTGAAGAGCAAATGCTGATAGAAGTAAATGAAGGTAGGCATTCTGATTTAAGGAACGCCCACGCTTCTCTTTCAGTTCTACCATAGCACCTTTGGTTTCCAACTCGGTTACTTTTGCTCTAAACTTTTCTAGCTCAAACACATTTTTTAGATTGAACCACATAAGCGTTGAATGCTCGTTTGATTAACTCTACGCTAGAATGGTAAATCATCAGGGTCAGATGATGGAACATCAGATTGTGGCTGCTGCGGTTGTGCAGGTGGAGTGTAAGGTGCAGATGGTTGTGCTACCCCTGCTGGTGCTTGTGCAGTAGCTTGTTGTGACACCTTAGTAACATTCCAAGCACGAATCTGATTAAAATATCTGCCCTGATATTCATGTGCATCAATATCAAAGCTAACGTTAATAACCTCACCGAACTGAATACCAAAACTAGCAATTCTATCTGCTCCAAAAACATCAAAAGCCATCTTCTTAGGATATTGCTCTTGTGTTTCTATTACATAGGTCTGCGATTTCCACTCACCTCTTGCAGATACGCCGCTTCTTTCAGGTAAAACGGCAATAACTTTTCCTTGAATTTCCATTATTTTTTATTTAAAGAATTTTGTAAAACCAAATCAGCCAACTCATCAAAGTAGGCAACATCCTTAATAGCGGAATCTTGTTCACCAGTAACCTTTGATGCTATAGAACCTTTCTTCATAATCAAGCTATAAAGATAACTGTCAATAGTATCAATTCCCATCAGAATCCACGATGTAACAGCATTTTTCTGTCCGTTACGATAAGCACGGCATTCACACTGAGATAAGTCTGCCATCGTCCAAGGTAGCTCCGTGAATACGACATTTGATGAAGCCGTAAGAGTTAGTCCTACGCCAGCAGCCTTAATGGAACAGATGATTATTCTCTTTTTCTTAGCTTGGAAAGAGTCAATAGCCCATTGTTTCTGCTGCTGATTATCAGAGCCTGTAACGGAACATACCTCATTAGGAAACTCCTTTTTGATTGCATCAACAACATCACGATGTTCTGCAAACACAATTATCTGTTCTTCCGTATCATGTAGAAACTCGATTGTTGCTTTCATCTTTCCCTTTCCAGATATAGAACGAAGATTCATAAATTTAACTAATGCCTTCATTCGTAGCTTTTTTCTAGCTTCATCCTCAGAGCAATTCTTATATTCAAGAAGGAATGTAAGCAAGTCTTTTTGGCAAGTATCATACTCTTCTTGTGTTTCAGAATCAAGAGCAACACTAATTGTTGTTCTTGTTAGTTCAGGCAAATCTTTGAGCACATCTTTCTTTTCCCTACGGAAGTAACATGTTTCGTGAATCTTTTGATTAAGCTCTTCGAGATTCTCGTTTTCTCCATATCTATTACAGAACTCGCCATATCCGCCAAATTCATCAATTCTACCAAGAATAGCCAACTGACAAGCCATATCAGTAGCATGGTTAACCACAGGCGTACCAGTCAGCTCGTAGATATATTCCTTGCCTTGACAAATACCCATTATTATTTTTGACTGCCTTGTCGTTGGGTCTTTAACTCTTGCAGACTCATCAATAATGACCGATTTCAGAATATCGACCTCATTCCTAAAAATGAAATTTTTAAGCTTTAACGGCTTTTCTCCGAGTGATACAACGAAATATTTAGCAAGAGACTCGTAATTGCATATAACCACATCATACAAATCCATCTTAGTAAGATGATAGCCGTATGTTGCGTTTACAGAATCCGTAAGGATAAGCGGACGAAGATTTGTGAATTTCTTGATTTCACGTTCCCAATTGACTTTGAGGGCAGCAGGGCAAATAACCAAGCAAGGAGTCGCTTTTGCACGTTCAATGGCAACGATAGATTGAACCGTCTTGCCAGTTCCCATATCGTCACCATTTATGCAACGTTTCATAGCAAGTTCCATGCGTACACCCTCTTCTTGATAATCGTATAATTTTGGTTTATCTGACATAATGATAATTATAATAAACACCACATTCTGAAAGCCCATTCAAGAGCCTTTTCTCTACCACGCAAATACAACTCGTCACCACGTTCAATCTTTTTGTAGAATACTTTCTTCTTAGTCTTTGAAACTGCAAAGATAAAGTCTTGATTTCCATATCTAGGGTCAATGCTGTGCGTCAAGTCCATATACCATGCACGGCTTCTATCCCAGTCCACGAAATCAATCTGCGCTTCAAATTGTTCTTGTGACGTAGCTGCGGTAGTCTTCAAGTCACCGCCAAACTCGCCAAGCCACCAGTCGAACTTACATCGTACAGGCAGTTCAAACTCGAAGCCTTGATATTCCATCTTCATGTGTGGATTGATGAATGTTTTCTGACCGACCGCATTTTTCAGAACAAAATCAAGAAATCTGTCCTTTGTTGCTTGTTTCTTTAATACCGCAAGTCTGTCTAATCCCCATTTCCAATCCTTCTCTGTGTATTTCTCATCATCAACCGTCATAGCATAATGATTACACTTTTCTGGTTCGGTAACGAGAGCATCAACGAGAGTGCCAAGATGGAATGCCTTTTTCTTGCCTGATTCCTTAACGAAGTTAAGTTGTGGGTTAAGAGCGAACTTCAATGCGGTGAGGTCTGAGTTGGAAACCTCACCACGTGAATAATAAGGGTCAAACGGTTGCTCTGCCATATTACTTAGCTGTTACTTCATCCTCATATTTAATATAAGGAGAAACGATATACTCTTCCTCATTGTTAGCATGTTTCTCGCAAGCCTTGCGCATAAACTCCAACTTAGAAGCAAGTTTGTCAGGTGACATAGAAGAACCCTCAATCGTCCACCACTGCTGAATAATATCGAGCCAAGCGTTTTTGTCAGTAACGACAAGACGTTTTGTGACCTTTATTTTCTGCTTACTTGTGTTGCCAACAGAAGTCTGAGCGAAGAGTGACTGAGCCTGTGCGGTAGCGTGCTGGGCTGCATTCTCTGCATCACGTTTCTCTTGCTCTGCCGCAAGCTTGCGCTGTTGCTCTTCCTTTGCAGCCTCATCAGCCTTGCGAACCGCCTCTTCTTTAGCCTTACGTTCAGCCTCTAGTGCGGCAGTCTCTGCTTCCTTACGTTTGCGTTCCTCCTCGGCAGCTTTTAATTCTGCTTCTTTACGCTTACGTTCTTCTTCGGCAGCTTTCAGTTCAGCTTCCTTGCGCTTGCGCTCCTCTTCATCTTTGATGCGTTGGATTTCTTCTTGCTTTTTGCGCTCTTCCTCGGCAGCCTTACGTGCTTCCTCTTCCTTGCGTTTGCGTTCCTCTTCTGCCTTACGTGCTTCCTCTTCCTTACGTTTGCGTTCCTCTTCTGCCTTCTTGATTTCAAGAAGTTCAGCAATCTTAGAATCAAACTTCATGAGGAGTTCATCACGTGTTGTAGTGACAGTCTGCTTATAAGACGCAAGCAACGATGCGGAAATTTCCTTGTATGCGCCATTCATAATATCCTTTGCATCATTCTCTTCAATTTCAGAAGAATATGAAGGCTTGTTATTAACGAACAGATGTCCGAGGTCAAGAACATCAGAGCACTCTGTAATACGTTTCTTAACTTCATCCTTGTTATCAAGGGTGAGAAGAGAGAACGTATTATTAAGTGAGTTGATAGCAGCAGAAGAATGCTCAGTAAGAAGATTGTTGAGCGTATCAATAGTATCAGTCTTCAACTTAATCTTAGCCTCCTTAATTCGCTCTTGTCGCAAGCGTTCTTGCTCTGCTTTCCTCTGCTGTTCTAGCTTGTAGGCAGCATACTCATTGCGCTTCTCCTGAATCTTATAGACAACAGAATCTGTATTCTTGGCAGAGATAAGACTCTCCATCATCGTAAATCCTTTACGGACAATATCGAACACTTGGGTAACACCCTTACGTTTCTCCGTCATTGCTTTCTCTGTCAGTTTAGCCTTCTTGATAAATTCAGCAGCTTTCTCGTCAAGAGCATCATTCATACCAGACGCACTAATATCAGCCAGAAGAGATTCACCTGCCTGAACACATGCCTCATAAGACTTTCTGTTAGCTTGCACCGCATTTTCCGTATCGGATTTGAGCGTTGCAATCTGTCTTGTAATATTGTTTGCTTGTTGTTGTACCAACTGCAATTCTGTATTTTCAGCCATACTTTATAAATTAAAATGGAGAATCATCGTCAACCTTTGCCTTAACACCATTTTTCTGTGTTTCAGCTTGCGAAGCACCAAATGCTTCTTGTTGTTGCTGTTGTTGAGGTTGGCTGTCAACATCAGCTTGCAACATACCACCAAGACCGACAGGTAACTTAGGATAAGTCTTAAACGCATGCTTGCAAGTCTTAGAGATAAGGAATCCTGTATCAATATCCTTGAAGTACGTTCTACCATCATTACCAGTATAACAACCGCCATATAGAGCGTTAGCCTTGTGGTCTTGACCGCCAAATTTAGCAGAATATTCACGCAATCTGTCGATACCTTCGCGGTCAAGAACGAAGTAATCGTATGAGTTATTTGGAAGGATAATCTTCACGTAACAAGCAACGATACGTGAATTTGCTGGTCGTGGATAGGTCTTCACATAATCAACAAATTTATGACCGTCACGCTCACCGAAGCGGAAATCATCGCAACCATATACCACTACAGGGTTGTCACAACGAAGAATCTGTCCAGCCCTTTGACGAAGAAGAATCTCACCATATCCTGTATATGTAATCTTAGCCGTATAAGTTGATTGTCGGGTGTTCTTGTCGTAGTTGCTATAGCCCATAAGGTAACAGAGTGTCGTAGTTCCCTTTTCGAGAGACAATCCGTTAATCGCCAAGTTCATGAAAGCATCGTGAATATTCAACGATGTAGCTTTTTCGAGATAACCCTTAAATGAGCCGTTGAGAAGCTCATTGTTAAACAGAGCCTTCTGTTCTTCAAAGAACACTTCTCCACCCTCTCCGAACTTCTGATTGTACACCTCAATAAACTTATCTCTTGCCAAATCGCAAATCTGATTATGAGGCGTTTTATTTAACTGTTCTATATCCATTTGTATAGATTTTAAAATTAGTGAACTCTATCAATATAACTAAAGTACGTCTCCACCATTACCGAACCAGTAGTTGTAGGTCTTTCGTAATAATGTGGAATTGTACCTAACTTTCTGCCATCACCATCTTGGTAATTCAGAAAAATAGCTCTAGCCGCCACTTCTCTTGACTTGTTTGCAGTAAGTTCCATCAAGCAAGCGTGTAACTTGCGTTGATGGATTACTGCATTAACCATTTTTGACGGCATAGATGCTATAAGTTTGTCGATTCTACTCATTCTTTTCCTCTTTGTTTTCGGAAGATGGAGCATGATGTTCGAAGACATCGAAGACCTTAGTTTCGTTAAGACCTACGATGTCGTAATCAATCATAGTCTTTCCCATCGCCTCATCTATGTATCGAAGAGCACGTGCCAACGACTTAGCCTGAACCAGATAAGTTACGTTAGAACGCCTCTCCTTCTCACTCTTCTCATCAATAGTGATAAACTGGAGCTTTGCCTTGTACCACTTATCATCATCATCCAAGTCAGAGAAGAAAATCTCGCCATAGTTGGTTTTCTTTGCGCTTGTAACGGCAGAATCACCGCTAATATAGCAACTTATTTCATCAATGATAGATGTTTCTGCCTCGGTGCAAGAAAGTGCATCAACAACATAAAGTTCGTTGACTACTTTTTCCGAGCCATCTTCCATTGCCTTTTGGTACTTGATTCTAGTCTCATACCAAGATGCTGTGCGTACCCTCATTACTCACCATCCTTTCCTTCTTCTACCAAAGACGCAAGCTTATCGAATAAGTCCTTGGCAACCTCGTCTTTGATTTCGATGCACTTTACGTTACCATCACCATTACCGTCACCTTCGCCATTGTGGAGTGTTTCGTTTTCGCTCTCCAGGCGTTTGCGAAGAGCCAAATTCTCATTGTCGTGCAACAACTGGTCGAGAATCAGTACACAGTTTGTCTTCTCAATTTCTTTGTCATTGCGAACAACCTCATCAGTACCATTGATGATTTTCACCAATTCCTCGTACTCTTCCTTTGTCTCACAGTTACGTGCGACACAACCGATAACCTTAAAACGGTCAATCTCAAAAACCAACTTAATTTTGTCTTTTGCCATAATAGCTACATATTTAATTAATTAAACAATAATAATCTTTCTCTTTCGACTCTTTTCTTTTTGCATCGCTTTACGCTAGCCTTGCAAAGTTCAGTATTATCTCTGTAATAATCTCTTTGCTTTTGCAGTCTTTCTTCACGATTTCTCATATATCTTTCGTGGCCGAGCTGGCTGCGTCTTGATTCACTTCTCATTTTGCTAATCTTCTTTATCCAGACCTAGCATCATCGCTATTGCGCCAACAACTGCAAACATAAGAGCGGTTGCAGCAAGCGCAAATAAAATTATACTCATAGTCCTAGCTTTTTAATAACGTTGTCTTTTGCATGGTTATATCCTCCGATGAATGCCAAAGCTATTACATAAGCAAGCGCATCATCATAGCCGTCACTTCCACCATACGCAACATTCTTGTCTGCGTACTTATAGGCTGCGTCTATCATTTCTTCCGAATATCCGCAGTCTATCAGGTTTTTATATTTCTCACTATTCTTATCAATCATAATTCAAACCTCGTTATAACTTTCTTTCCGCATACAGTCTTGCTTGCGAAGTTGATTATCTCGGCAGCAACTACAAGAACAAGCATAGCAACAAGATAACATATATAATACATACCTTTCATTATCCAAAAACTTTTTTAATCTTTTCTATCTTTTCAGAATTTAATCTACGATAACAATCGAAGTAACCAGTTACATATATGGAGAATAGATTCAAAGCTCTCATATTAAAGTAACCATCGTCACAAAAATCCAATATCTTACAAACTAACGCCCAAGGCTCATTTGGGTCTAATCCCATAATTTTCATACGCTCAAAATCGCCTTTTGTCAATGGGTCTTTCTTTAATTCTTCAATCGTTAATCTCGCCATTATACACCTCCCATACTTTGAAAAAAATGAGCCTCGGCAGTTGGCAAAATTTAAGTGATGAATCCTACAAGGATTGTATTGACTATTTCCCGATGGTCGGTCGGAACTGCCTTGGCTCGTTAAGCATTGACCTACTCTAAAGACATCTAAAGTACCGATGATAGCCACCAAATTTCAAGAGTGCTACTATTTCTATCAGTGTCGTACCATTATCGTTCTTGCCCAAGGAACACTATCATCGGTTGGGCTTGGTTATGAAAGAAAATAATATCCAAAGAATAATCGGTGCAATGCTCAGACTATTACAAAGTGAACCTCACGCAAGTTCCACCGCACCGATTCACGTGAGCATATATAAGGGCAAATGAAAAACTACATATCGAACAATGTAGGTGCATTTGTATCAGCCTCGGCAGCTTTACAATTCTTTACAGCTTCATTAAAGTAACTATCCTTTAATTCAAAGCCGACACCAAAGCGACCCATCTTAATTGACTGATAAACCTCAGAACCGATTCCAAGGAATGGTGTAAGAACCTTATCACCCTTGTTACTCCAAAGAGTTATTGCTCGCTCGATTGTTTCAAGTTGTAATGGACAGATATGCTTCTCGTCATTCTCGTCACGACCCTTAATACCATTAAGTGTTTTAGAATAATCAATATCCATCCACACTGGCGAGGCGTACTTTTGCCAAGTATCAACAGATATATCACAATGAACTGGGTGTTCATGCTCGCCTTCCTTACGGAATACCATAAGATAGTCAGGGATTCCGACACGGCTCATAGCCGCATCTTTCTTTACTTGCTTATGGAGAAGACCGAGTGCCTTTGTTCTCTGCATTTCAGTTACAGGATTCTTCCAAATCGTTACTCTTGAGTGATAGATGAAGCCTACTTCTTGAAATGCTTCAAGAATCATACCTGAGAAGTCACGAAGACCGATATATCCTTCCTTGCCTTTTTGGATAGGCAAGTCCATACAATGAACGGCAACGTTACGACCGCTCCAAAGAACTCTGTATAGTTCTTTAACAAGATATTTGAAGGCAGTAAAGAACTCCTTATAGTCCTTTGAATTACCCATATCCTCTAACTTATCGGAATATGTGTAAAGTTCCGCAAATGGTGGAGAGAAAATAGAGAAACCTATACTCTCATCGGGAACATTCTGAATGAGCTGTACGCAATCGCCTAGGCGAATGTCACAGTTTTTTGATTGATACTTGTTGTCAACTTCCATCTTCTTTAACTTTATCTGATTATTGATGTTACGACACATAGCTTCGGTCATAGACTTCTGCATTTCAAGGAACTGCTTTTGCTTTTCCTCGAATGATGATTTCACGTTCTGCATCGTATCAAGAGTAATGATGTGGATATTCACCTCATCTTTCTGACCGAAGCGATATGAACGTCTGATACCTTGATAGGTAGCTTCAAATGAAAAATCAAGTGAAGCAAACATCTGATTACGGCAGTTCTGATAGTTAAGACCGAATGATGCAATCTTCAACTTAGTGACAAGCACCCTAAACTCGTTGTTAGCAAATCCGAGCAACTTATCTTTCTTGTATTGCTTGCTATCACTACCTTTAACCTCAACTGCATCGGGAATCAGTTCACGAAGAACCTTGCCTTCCTCATCTTGCCCAATCCAGATAATCCAATTCTCAGAAGAAGCATTAACAATCTCAGCAACTCTTTCAAGACGTTGCTTGATAGTTCTTCTAAGCTCTTTATGGAAATCCGTTGCAGACACAGCCATATCATTAAAGAGAGCACCGTTATCTTTCTTCTCGGTAACGATGTAGTCTTCAATAACATTCATTGGTGGAAGAATATATCCATCATCGCTAAAACCAATATCAGATGGTTTACTGAGCATTACTGCCCAAGTAGAAACGAAATCCCAAAAATCTTGTTGTGCATGACCTTTCAGTCTCCAATCAGATGTAGAACCGCCATCATGAACAAAGTACATCGCAAGCATTTCGTTTCTTGTCATAATATTCAAGAACTCTGCATGATTGCAAAGCTCGGTTGTGTCGTTTGGAGAAGGCGTTGCAGTACAACACAACTTATAAGGTGTATTCTTGAAATCCTCAATAAGAGCGGTTCTTGTCTTACCTGCAAAGTTCTTCAATATTGAACTCTCATCAAGAACGACCCCCCCAAACAGATAAGCATCAATGTTATCCATATTATCATAGTTGGTAATATAGATACCAGCATCCAAGTCCTGGTCGAATGTCGTAAGAGCAATCTCAGTTACTTTGTAGCCGAAATGAACTCCTTCTTTGATTGTCTGACCTATAACACCCAATGGCGCAAGAATAAGAACAGGTTTATTAGTGTGGTTAACCACTTGTTGTGCCCACTCTAATTGCTGGTACGTCTTTCCCAATCCACAGTCTTCAAACATAGCAAAGCGACCAACTTTCAATGCTCGCTTAACACAATACTTTTGAAATGGGAATAGTTGAGGACTCAAATCACTATCCTCAACGTCAAAACCGCTTTCTTGAACGGCAGTCTGTTTTTCTGAGAGAAATTTCAGATAACCGTCTAATTCTTTTGTATTCATCTTTTAAACTGTTTTTAAAAGGATGCTTCGTTTCCGAGGTTTCAAAAGACACACCACATGCCAAACTTACGAGAGGTTTTATTTCCCCTTGGTGCGTTTTCGATTCATACTCTTGCCCAAAGAGCAACTCCACATCCTATTCTACGGCAACCTTAGTCGGCGTAGGGGCGGTTTACATAACTAACTATAAATTTTAAATAAATTATGAATGAATTAAATCTCACAATAACTATTTCCGTCAGGTGGGTAGTCGATTATCTTCCATTCGTTCTTCTTGATATGGATAGCTTCACGAAAAACCACAAACGGCTCACCATTATGACGTTTCTTGTTGTGTGCAACAATCTTATTGATACACCCCTTGGCAGTTATTCTGAACTCCCTGAGAGAATGGGTGTACTTAGATTTCACATCACATACAATCAACTTTTTATCTTCCCAAAATATGAAGTCTGGTTTATAGCTATGACCGCTAACCATCAGTCTTTTATCGTACCGAACCTTTGTTTTGAGCTGTTTCGGCACAATCATATAAAGGGATTTGAATATACTGAGTTTTACTTGTCTGTGAATACAAGAAACTCGTTTATCAGTAAGAAGAATTTGGTGATACAGATATTCTTCTTTACTATCGTACTCAGTACCATCTTTCGATGTGTACTTGTGTTGAATAACCCTAGCAGCAGCCATAGCTAATATTCTTTAGATACGTTGCTCGGATTCCAAACTAGTTGTTGGTAAGCAGCATCACCAAACTTCTGCCATTCTCCTGTCGCAAATTCAACAAGCCAATCATTTGTATGAGCAATCAGACAACCTCTAGTCTTGTTGTCTTTGAACTGACAAGTAATTGACTTGCCATCTTCACCGACATCAACATACTGCAAGCATTTCAGACCTTGCAGCGTTTTCAAGTGGTCTCTGTGAACCTTTATACTATATATAATCTTCATGTTCTTTTCGCTTAAAAACCTTGGCGGCAGACTAACTTAATAATCTGACCGCCAAGGAAAAACAGCCTAATTTTAAAATTTAATCATTTTCTTATGACAAAGTAAAAAATGCGCCCTTAGATGGTATCGAGCCATATTCTCTACATACTGGTCGGAGTATTAAATCTACGTATGTAGCGCATTACCTAATTGCTTTAAGGGCAAAACTCAACGACTTATCCCAAGCAGTTGAGAAAAAATAAATTATTTAAGTAAACAAAGCACTTAAAAAGTGCCGATTCCAAATAAAGTACAACTACTTTCACAAGCTGTCATACAAGTATGAAAGATAATTAATAATAAAAAATGTATTGATATTGAGTAGTTCCAGACTGAATCGAACAATCTCTAAGAGAACCAAAATCTCTTGTGCTACCGTTACACCATAGAACCAGAAGCATCATATTCTCACGAACTTGATGCTAAAATTTAGAAAACTAATTAACTTTACCTTATAACCTTATAACCAAAAAAATGAGTGTTGCAGGTGCAGAATTCGAATCTGCGACCTCTAGGACATGAACCTAGCGAGCTACCACTGCTCCAACCTGCGATTTGTGCAGCCTATCTTCACAGACAGACTGCATTGCCATCATTGTCAAATTCAAATTCAAATTTTGTTAATTAAAATATAAACAAACAAGTAATCAAATAAAATATTTATGCAAAAACATTTAGAACTTTGGAGATATTGTCGGATTCGAACCAACACTTCCATACGATAAGAACGGTATCTTCAAGTTGTATGACGTGCTTCCGTTTACACTAAACATCTCTTTGTTGTTATTTAATTAAAGTATTGAGAAAGTAATCTCTACTTTAAGTAGTGTTTAAGTCTCATTCTTTGACTTAACTCTGTTCAGAGTTAGCTAGACTTCTATATTCGTAATAAACGTTGTACTATCTAATAATAATTGAAAATTTGTGCAGGGAGGCGGAATCGAACCGCCACTATCTCACACGATAAAAAGAGGTATCATCTATTGTGCGAGGTGTGCAAGAATACCACTTACACCATACCCTGCTGTTTTATGTATCTAAAACCATGGAACTTTCTGTCGTTTGTGAATGCCACGATATTAATCGTTTCCGTATTCCCGATACAGCTAGCATTGACGTTCCGTATGACACTCCATACATATTATAAATATCTTACACGTAAGATGGCAATAATACATACTTCGACTAGAATACTACATAGCAAACGATACAGACCTATATTATGCCCTTTGCTTGTGCTGATGTTTCAGCATAGTTCATCGGTATAGTCTATGTAATATCTGTTACTGACTAGTTTTTCGTATGTCGTGCGTCCTTTTCGCCAGGTCACGGCATCCATTGATGCTCTCCGGCTACTTCTTTTCCACGCATACTATATTCTGTGCGTCAATATGTCAAAGAACTCTTCTCTAGCTTTCAGTTTCATCACTTGTAGTGATAATCTGATTCTAAAAGAATTGCGGTTTCAGCAGGATTCGAACCTACGACCTATCGGTTAACAGCCGACCGCTCTAACCATCTGAGCTATGAAACCATATTGGGCGAGCATATAAAAGAAATAGTTAAAAACTCGCCCATCCACCACACTTGGTGATATTAAACAACAGAACTCTAATATACACGATGGCTTTCAAGCAGATTATCTATATCGCTTGCGAGGAAGAATGCAGAGTGACCTATCATGCAGTGTGGTAGCTTTCCGCTCTTTCTCAATTCAACGATGAACGACTTTCCCATACCTATGTATGATGCAGCTTCATCAGTTGATAGCCATTTCTTAGCAATCTTTTCGACCACTACTTTCTTCTTCGGTGTTGCCATTTTATTATTCTCCTATTACTTTTCAAGCATCCTTTGCAGAAATGCTTTTTCGTTTTCTAGGCATTGTACTCGTTCTTCAAGTCTTGCCTTTTCGATTCGTAATTGTGTTGCGTCATCTATCTGACCTATCATTACAGGTGCATCACCTTTTCCGTAGGCGAGCCATTGTAAATCAACCTTTAGGTTAGAGCAAATAGCCATCATAGCTGCCTTGGTAAAATTCTGCTTACCTCTTAGCATCTTTGATAGGTTAGAGCAATCGAGACCAACATCAATCGAAAACGACCTTGTGGACTTATAGTTGCCCAACTCTATAACCTTTGCAACCCTCTGACGAACCTCTTCTTGATTATATTCTATCTTCATTATTTCTCTTCAAATAACTATATTTAACCAAAAAAGTTTGGTGGAACGAAGTTAAATAACTATCTTTGCAGTGGATAAATAGCTTAGACGGTGTTTTGAACTCCGTCCCACCTTTTTCGTCTATCAGTGTTGTAACTGATTAACGATTGCAAAGGTACGGAAATAACCTCAAATAACCAAACTTTTTGAAGAGAAAGTTTTGTTATTCTTGGTTATTTAACATTTGTTTACGAAAGGTGGCGCATAATGTGTAATTTCTAAACAGATTTTAAGAATTATGAATGATATTGCGAAGAACTTAAAGTTTTGCTTCGATATAAGTAAATTCAAGTCGATGTCTCAGTTTTGCAAGGTGATAGACATAAACCAAGCTAATCTTAATAAAAAGATGAGCGAAAGTAATACAAAGTATTCTTTCACCAAGAATGATATTCAAAAGATTTGCTACAATCTAGGTCTGAGAAAAGAATGGCTAGTAAATTCTGATGGCGAAATGTTTGATGATAAAGCTGCCGTTAGTCCAAGTGACTGGGTTTTCGGTAAAGACAGAACACCTAATATAAATATGGTGAACGAGGATAATGCCCATCACAATAAACAGATTGTTAGCAATAATGATTCGAAAGAAGTAGAGTTGCTGAAAGAACAGATTGAAGACCTGCGCAAGCAAGTAGAGAGCAAGGATGCTCAAATCAAGCAGCTAATGGATTTGCTTGCAAAGAAGTAGGAATGCAAGTAATATGCAAGTAAGGTATAATTTTAACACAATATGGAAACAAAGAAACTATCAGTAAACACTATATGTGTGAGGGGTGGATATACCCCAAAAAATGGTGAGCCGATTGAAGTGCCAATTTATCAAAGCACTACTTTCAAGTATGACAACTCTGAGG
>ERZ780207.296-NODE-296-length-59923-cov-17.388688_pt1 | contig 59923 bp, 39 predicted proteins | sample MGYA00510977_ERZ780207 | MGnify/ENA primary metagenome ERZ780207 (study PRJEB29588, sample SAMEA2151383) | human gut metagenome | biome: human gut; feature: human-associated habitat; material: faeces | place: Denmark | collected 2008/2010 ...
TCCAAGGCTGTTTTTTATGTTTTTGTTTTTGATTCCATTCACAATTCGGCAACATTGCATAATCTATCCCCAGGAATTTTCCACTGAACCCAAAATAAGGGAATGACGTACAGTTTCTCCATAACTGGATGTATCAGGAATTTAATATTCGGTGGCGCATTTCATGCATGGTTTAAGACCTCCTGCTTGTGCTTTCTCGCGAGTGGTTCGTTTAGTTTCTTTAGCCTGTGATAAACTGCTACAACCTTCATAATGATATTTGCTCCCCGACTTAGTGAAAAACACATCACCATTCACGTCGGTTTCAACATTGACAAAGTTGTCTTTACTTCCGTCACTACCACTTTCATGGTGCGATTCCCCCCATGTTTTTTTTGAGCAGATTTGTTGTGCGCCGAATGTTACCCCTATGCCGAGGATAAAGCCTAAGAGTCCACACGCCAGAGTGTTGCCTTTAAACGGATTTTTTATATTTGATTACTTTTGTGTATTAATAGAATTGTTAAACGTGATTCCACGTTAATAAGAATTGTTTCTTTTGGGGGTGGCACTGATAGTTATTTTTTATGTGAGAATAAAGTTTTTGTTTTTTTAAGAGTGCCATTCCATGGTGGGAAGCCGCCGTTATTTGGTGATGGGGCGGTTGGTGGTGCGGTTGCGCACGTTGGTGATGCGGGTGTGGCGGCGGTCGGGCGATGTGGTGAACAGTTTGCTCACGCTTGCATCTACTGTGGTGTTGTCGATGCTGTGGCTGTAGTCTTTCACATTGGGCACGCTCACGAGGGTGTTGTATTTTCCAAGTCGGCCTGTGAAGGTGGTGCCTGTGATTTGCAGGCGTTTGGGCGCGTTGATGTAGTAGCCGTGGTAGTCGCAACCGCCGATTGAAATTTGTGAATTGCTGATGCTGACCGATTCCATTTGCTCGAAAAGGCTCCAATCAACCCTTGCCGTTCCGTGGATATTGCACTGGTTGAGGCTGACGGAATAGAATTTCGCCCCGATTTTGCTGAACAGGTAGGCAAATGGGTTGGAAATGCGTCCTGCGCTTGAAGATGCTGCGCCGTTGATTTCGATGTCGGTGTTCACCAGTTCCACTTTCGGACTGGTGGCTTTGGTGGCAAGAGCGGCAAAGATGCTCATGATGCAGTAGGGGCTGCTGCCGTCGGTCTGCTTCTTGAGGTTGATATTCAACTTGCAATTCTCGAAGCGCACGCGGTCGGCACAGGTGCGCACCACGAAAGTGCCGTAGGTGTCGGTGAAGAAGTTGAAAGTGGAGTTTTTAACGATAAACGTGTCGCCAACTTTGCCTTCCGCCGCATTCAGGGCGTAACTGTCCATGCTGATGAGGTGGTATTTCCTGTTAATGGTGAAACTGCAGTTCTCAATGCGGTTGTTGTACGACTGGCTGGCGTAGGCAGGTTCCGCCTCTTGCTTTGGTCCGTAGAAAATGTCGGTGAACGAAGCGCCACGCACCACCACATTGTGCGACAGGGTGGAGATGTCGATGGGCTGGAGCGCATAGTCGCCACTCACGTTTTCCACCACCACATTTTCGGCGTGCATACCTATTGGTTGGAAATAATGGTGCGAGAAAGTGCAGTTGGTGATTTTTGCGCCACTCACTTTGCCCACCTGGTTATAGTTGGTGCGCTTCATGCCGAGCACCACACCATTGAGCCGCATTTCAAAGTGGCAATCGTGCACATTGATGCCTGTGCAAGAGGTTTTTGGCGAGCTGGTGTCGAAAATGATGCCTTCAGCCGCCAAACCGAGGTCTTTTGTGCCGTCGGTGCCGTAGTAGTAGCAGTTGTTAGCCCATTCGTATTTTCCGCCACGAGCCACGGAATATGCCACGCCGTTCACCTTGATAGCCTTCGCAGGGTTGCCCGAAATGTGGATGGCAGGGAAGTCGTGACATTCGTGATAGCCCACAAATCGCATATCGCTCACCTCGATGTTGCTACAGTCGATAAAGCGGATGCCACTAATCAGCGTGCCGCCGTGCATCGCCAAATTTTTACAACTCTCAATTCTGATAAAGGGTGGGGCATAGATTGCCGCCGATGGCTGATGCGCGGTGAAAAAACTGCCGTTCCATTCAAAATCCACATTAGTGCTACCGCTAAGGAATGTGGCAAGGCACGCCATAGCCTTGAAGTTGTCGGTGCCGGTGCGGTATTTGAGCGTTTGCCGAGGCATACCTTTGTAGGTCCAGTTGCTTTTGCTCAGCGTGCGCATGTCAGCCTTGCAACCGAAGTTGGTGGCTTTCAGTTTGGAGTTGACGATATTGCCCGACAACCGACAGCCGTTGAAATACGTTTTGCCGTCGGGAACCACCACTTTCAGGTTGCGAGCCTTGATAGTGGCACCCGTGATGCGTCCGCCAGCGAAAATGATGGTAGAGCCATCGCCGATTTTGATATTGTTGGCTTTCAGTTCCTTGGTAATGCGGTAAGTGCCAGTACGCGTCATCGATGAAGCATTCTTCACAACCGTAGTCTTGGCAGCGCCCATCGTGCAGAAGCACAGAAGCAACGCAAGCAAAAAGTATAATCTTTTCGTCATAATTCCATATTCGTTTAACCAAAAACAAAGTTACGAATAATAACGACATACAGGGCATATTTTGCCTCATTTCGTAACAATTAAACCCAAATCGGTCATTAGGACTTGTGGTATTTCGGAGTTTTAGAAGAATGAATTTTGTTTGTCTTTTAATGAGTGATAGCGAGCTATTACGAATTAAAAACAAGCAAAAGGCATCTTATAAAAGCCGAAAGACCGCAAGAAGTAATCTGAAAAATCATTACACGGCCTAATGACTGATTTGGGTTAAAATAAGTGATGGCGCATCATTTTGACACGCCATCATCCATCTTAACCGACAATTTAAGTCTATTGCTTAATATGTTCTGCCCATTTCACAATTGGAGGCTCTGGAATTGCCCTTAGGAGTAAAAATGGACAAACTCGCAGAAGCCTCACGCAAATATGAGTATATGAACCAGTATTTAACCATTATGATTAAATGCCAGCATGATACTACATATCCAACAAGGCATCCACTGTCTGCCACATTCCTGACTCCTAATGAAATTTTCCAGATTTCCAATTGCCAAGAATGAGCGTCGAGTAAACGCTTTCTGTTTATAATTATACACAGCCTCTTCCACTTAGCCAGCTTTCGCTTTAGGCCCCTGTGATGTGGTCTGCGCTTTGGCTTGTGTGTGCAAATAGTTATGTCTTATTTCGCTTTTTCGCGATTTAGTTGTTGTGGTTTGTGGCTTATTTTGTTGGGCGATTTTGAGGTTAATGGATTATATTGTAATTTTGGGGAAAAATATTTTAGATATGAAGAAGTTTGGATATTTGATACTTGTGGCTGCTGCCTGTGCGTTGGTGGCTTGTAATGAGAAGCCTAACAAGGGCGAGGCTGGCGACTATACGCTCTCGTGGGATTTGCAAACCGTGCTGACATCTGGTGGCACCGTCGATTCGGTGGTGATGGCTGTGAATGGCAAGCATGTGCAGACATTGACCGATGCGGCCGACGGCATCTATAAGTTTGAGGGTGTTGCCGAAGATGGCGCTGTGGCAAAGGTCACTGCCTACATCAATCACTCGGAGTTTGTGGCAAATGTGCTGGCGGCATTGGAGGCTGGCACCATTAGTGTGGACAACGATACGCAGTGCGCGGTGGGCACACCCATCAACGACGATGTGCGTGGCATGGTTTCGTCGTTTTTGAACGATCAGGCGGCTTCGGCACTTGCTTCCTACATCGCCGACAATGCCGCTGATTTGCGTGCGCTCTTGGTGTTGGGCAATGAGGCTGTGCGCAGTATGTCGGCCCCAACCGATATGCAGAAATTGTTTGAGCAGATGAGCCCAAAGTTGAAAAACTCGGCTTACGGCAAAGAAATTAAGGTGGCGATTGACAAAACGTGCAGCACGCTTGCCGGTGCGAAATTTGTGGATTTCGCAGCCACTTACAACGGCAAAACCCAGCGTTTGAGCGACTATGTGGGCAAGGGCAAACTGGTGGTGGCTGACTTCTGGGCAAGTTGGTGCGGGCCATGTAGAAAAGAGATTCCGAATTTAATCAACATACACGAGAAGTATGGCGACAAGGTGCTGGTGCTCGGCATTGCCACTTGGGACAACCCCGAAGACACAGAGAAAGCCATTGCAGAACTAAAGATTCCATATCCACAAATGCTCAACACGCAGAAGGCAGGCAGCGATGCCTATTCCATCACTGGTATTCCTGAAATCATCGTTTTCGCCCCCGACGGCACAATCCTTCACCGTGGTCTCCGCGGCCAAGAACTCGAAAACGCCGTAGTGGAATACCTCCAAAACCACCCATAAGGCAAGGCATACAGGAAAAAATGCAAAGATTTAATATAAAAACACAACCTATGGGTTGTGAAATTTTGAAAATATAATTATCTTTGCAGAAATAATAGTAAATGATGATGCGATTTGAAAAAATATTACCTAATGGAAGGCTTTGGGGCCACGGTATATGAAGGAGAGGAAACGAATACCCTTGATGCTACATTCTCGCAATGGGAAGATGTGGCGTGGTTAAAGAGTTTTTTTGAAAATAATATATCAGACCTATCTTCTTATTTTCATATCACAGATGTCAATCAGGCAATATACGACACGTTAGATGACAATGAGAAGCTGCAATGCCTTATTTTAGATTTATCGCCTGAAGCAAATCTTGATGAATTGTTTCGTCCATTAAGCAATAGCCAAATTGGCGAAATTCTTTTAGGTAAAGAAAAGGCGCGTTTAAGGAACCGTCCAAAACATGCATCATGGTTAAGGATTTATGCAATAAAACTGTCTCCTGGCGTGTTTATTGTAACAGGGGGAGCAATTAAACTAACAGCAACAATGCAGGAAAGAGAACACACGCTCATGCAATTGACGCGAATGGAGAAAGTGCGAAATGTGCTTATCGAAGCAGATGTCGTAGATGATGCGGGATTTATGGAATTTGTTAATGAATAAATGTTTGTGACATGGAAAATAAACTTCTGGAATATTTGGAGAATCATCAGCCTGCCACTCCTTCAAATTGGAGGGAGAAAGCTGAGTGGCGAAGAGAAAATCGTGACTGGATTCGGCACAGTCAGGAAATAGCATTGGCGATGCTCAATAAAATGGACGAACTTAAAATGTCGCAAACCGCATTGGCAAAGCAACTGGGATGCAGTCAGCAGTATGTGTCAAAATTGCTGAAAGGTGGAGAAAACCTTTCTTTGGAAACAATCAGCAAAATAGAGAAAGCGTTAAGCATCACTATCATTCAGCCTTTGTGTGGAGGGCAAACCGATAGCACCATTATGGGTGCAGCTGAACCAACAGAAGAATATAATCCCACATGTGACTCGGAATAAAGCCCTCTAAACGGCTTTCTTTGGAAGGGAATATATAAATTACAGCCTTGGCGCGGTGGCGTGCCAAGGCTGTGGATTTTTTTGGGGAGCAGCTCTTTTTGGGAGCGGCTTATTTTTTGTTTTGCTTCGACCAGCTGTCTTTCAAGCCGATGGTGCGGTTGAACACGAGTTTTTCAGCGGTGCTGTCTTGGTCGACGCAGAAGTAACCGATGCGTTGGAATTGGAACTTGTCGCCTTCCTTAGCGTTTTCAGCGAGGAATGGTTCAATCTTAGCGTTTTCAATCACCTTGAGCGATTCAGGGTTGAGCAAGTCGCGGAAATCGTGCTCGGTGTCGGCACTTGGATTCTCAACGGCGAACAGGCGGTCGTAAACGCGCACTTCTGCATCTTTGCAGTGGCGAGCCGATACCCAGTGGAGTGTGCCCTTCACCTTGCGGTTAGCACCTTCCATACCGCTGAGGGTGTCGGGGTCGTAGGTGCATTGAATTTCGGTGATATTGCCGTCGGCATCTTTAGTGCAGCCAGTGCACATGATGATGTAGGCACCTTTCAAGCGCACCTCCTTGCCAGGAGTCATGCGGAAGAACTTCTTAGGAGCGTCTTCCATAAAGTCGTCGCGCTCGATGAAGATTTCGCGGCAGAAAGGCATCTGGTGAGTGCCAGCGTTTTCCTGCTCAGGGTTGTTGTCCATCTCCATCATCTCCACCTTGTCTTCAGGATAGTTGGTGATTACCACCTTCACAGGGTTGAGCACGGCGCACACACGGTTAACCTTCTTGTTGAGGTCTTCACGAATTGAGTGTTCGAGAAGGCTGATGTCGTTGAGCGCTTCAAACTTGGTGTAGCCAATATTGTTGATGAAGTTTTTGATTGATTCAGGGGTGAAGCCACGACGGCGCAGGCCGCAGAGTGTAGGCATACGAGGGTCGTCCCAACCGTTCACCAATCCCTCCTTCACCAACTGGAGCAATTTGCGCTTACTCATCACGGTGTAGGTGAGGTTGAGGCGGTTAAACTCAATTTGTCGTGGGCAGTATTCGTCCACCTTGTCGCCAGCCAACTCCTTCACGAATTTCTCGTAAAGCGGACGGTGAGGCACAAATTCGAGGGTGCAGATAGAGTGTGTCACGCCCTCGAAGTAGTCGCTCTGGCCGTGTGCGAAGTCGTACATAGGATACACCTTCCACTTATCGCCGGTGCGCCAGTGTGGGGTCAGGATAATGCGGTAGATGATAGGGTCGCGGAAGTGCATGTTGTCGCTCGCCATATCTATTTTTGCGCGAAGCACATGGCTGCCTTCTGGAAATTCGCCAGCATTCATGCGAGTGAAGAGGTCGAGGTTTTCCTCCACAGAGCGGTTGCGGAACGGACTTTCCTGGCCAGGAGTGGTAGGAGTGCCCTTTTGAGCCGCAATTTGCTCGCTGGTTTGGTCGTCGACGTATGCCTTGCCCTCCTTAATCAAGCGGATAGCGAAATCGTAGAGTTGCTGGAAATAGTCGCTTGCGTAGTACAGACGGTCGCCCCAGTCGTAACCCAGCCACTTAATGTCGCGCATAATGGCTTGCTCATATTCAGTGTCTTCTTTAGCAGGGTTGGTGTCGTCGAAACGCAAGTTGCAGGTGCCGCCAAACATTTCAGCCACCCCGAAGTCCATGCAGAAAGCCTTAGCGTGGCCAATGTGCAGGTAACCATTTGGTTCGGGTGGGAAACGAGTGCTAAGTCGTCCACCATTCTTGCCAGCTGCCAAGTCGTCGGCAACAATTTGCTGAACAAAGTTCAGGCTCTTTTTCTCTTCTTGTTCGTTGAGTTGAATGTTGTTTTCAGCCATATCTTATAGATGTTGAGATTGCTAATGATTCATAAGGCACAAGCAGAGCGGCTGCGTGTAGTGCCCTTATAATAAGGTGCAAAGATACTAAAAAATATTTTTTTGTGAAACGATAGCCTTAGAAAATAGAATATTTAAGGAAATTATCATCGATTATTTTCTTTTGTTTTGTCTTGAAAGTCAAAATGACCTTTTATTAAATAAGGTTAAATGTTTTCTATGAAGTATTATATTATGCGTGAACATTATATAAATTTGTAAGTATTTTTATAATTATTACTATTAACTAAAAACAGGTTCCTTATGAGAAAAGTCACATTTTTCTTGACCTCGTTGCTTTTGACGGTGTGCTTGTTTACTTCTACGGCAAACACCATCGTCCGCAATGGGGTGACCCTATTAGGGGTTGACCGGGAGGTGATGAGCAAGTCGATTGGCACGACGAGGTTCGTGCAAGCGACCAGCGAGAAGTCGCCTTTACAGGTATCGGTGCCTAAAGCCGCCAAGCGTGCCCCCACGCTGGCGAGCCTTAAAGGCTATTACTACACTACCGACTTTGGTACGAGTGTGCCGCTATCAGTAGCGCGTCGCTACATGGTGCAAATCACGCCATTCGCTACCGACTCGGTGGAAATCTTCAACTTGATGGGCGGCCAGCGTGCTGTGAAGGGCGTTTATAATGCCTCAACCGGCGTGATTAAGGTTAAACCACAGGTTACTTATGTCGACAGCAAGTATGGCTCGCTTTACTGCTGCCTCGTCGACCTCGACAAAAAGGCTTATTACTCCGATGCCGAGATTGAATTTAATGTGAGTGCTGATGGAAACATCAGCGTGGGCTCATGGGGTATTTTTGTGCTCAGAGGAGAGTATAAGGGAGTGCAGATTGTGAGTAGCAAATCCCGCTTCTACAAAGCCAATGCCATGATTACCGACCACAGCTTGTCGCAAACGGTCGACAGCATGAAGGTTCGCACCTATCCAGCTTGCTACACTCGTGAAAGCAAAACTCAAATTGCGGTGCGCAACTTCTACAACTGCGGTTCGGAAGTGGTGATGACTGTGGATAGCACAGGTGCAGTGTATATGCCTCACCAGGTGCTTGCCGTATCGGGCATAACTAAATTCTATAACTACTGTATCACCAATTATACCAATGCCAGCGACGTAAAGCTGAAGGCATCGGGACTCAACGGCACATTCGCTGCCGACAGCATCACCTTTGGCGCATGGGCTATGTCTCGTAGCACAGTTCGGAGCCAGATTGTGGAATCGCTCGTCAAGAGTGTGATCAAGGTGCCAGATACATTCGCGCCATTTACTGCTGCGCTTGGGCTGAACGGCTCTGGTACGGAAACGGACCCTTATTTGGTGACCAACGCTCAAGACCTTGAAGCGCTTGCCAATGCCGTTAACCATAATGCATCGTACAAAGATGCCAATGGCAATGTGTTCACAGGCGTTTACTTCAAGCAGACAGCCGACATTGATATGGCATCGGTGCTCAATCACGAGCCTATCGGTGTGGACAAAGTGGCATTCAATGGCCGCTATGATGGACAAAACCACACTATCAGCAACCTCACCCAAGACCGTCGCGATGAGTTCAACGCAGGTTTGTTCGGATCTACAGGTGAAAATGCTGAAGTAATTAACATCAAGTTTGTAAACTCATCGGTACGCACCAGTAAATCGAGGATCGGCACCGTGGTGGGTGAAAACAGCGGCAAGGTGAGCGGCATTACCGTCACTGGCGGTTATGTAGGCTCCGACGCATTCTATAATGGTGGTATTGTGGGTATAAACAATGGCACTGGTGTGGTAGAAAACACAGCATACTCCGGCACTGTGGAAGGCGAAGGCATGGACGGTGGTGTGGTAGGCGTAAACTATGGCACAGTGAACTTATCATGGAGCGATGCCACAATCAATGTCACTGCCAAGAAGGGTAGTGCTGGTGGCGTTTGCGGTTCGTCATCACGCGCCACTTCATCAATCAATGACTGCTACTTCACCGGCGTAATCACCGACACATACGGTGAAGGCGAAATCGGCGGCATTGTGGGCTACTTCTATTTGGGCACCATCAACCGCTGCTGGAATGGCGGTCAGGTGAATGCCTCATTCACACAAGCACACACTGGCGCCACTGGTGGTATTGTGGGTCGTGGCATAGGCATTAAGGTGAACGATTCCTACAATTCTGGTATCGTGCGCAGTTATAAGAGCGATGTTGTAGGTGGCTTGGCTGGTAAGTTCGAAATGGGCAAGGCTGGCACTACCACCGAAAGCGATGCGCCCGAATTTAACGGCTGTTTGAATACAGGCATGCTATTCTGCTCTCCATCAGCACAAAACAACGAACTTGCTGGCTCGTTCGAGGGCGATACTGCCATTATCAGTAACACTTACTTCGACGGTCAGGTTTGCTTCAACGGCTCAACCGAGCACAGTCTGCCTACCGCCACCCTCGCATCAGGTGATGCGCCCGAAGGTTTCAACGCTTCGGCGTGGGCACTCGCAGCCGGCCACTATCCACAGTTGGCAAAATGCGCAGCCACAGAAAAGTCGAAACTCGATGCAGTACCATTCACACTTGCTGCTGGCGAAACCGTGAAACGTCTCAAGAGCGCATTCACTGTGTGCACCGACAATAATGTGAAATGGCAATTCTTCAACGGAGGCAAGTTGACCTCAACAGGTCATGGCTTGAAACTCAATGGCAACAACGTGACCGTGACTGCTACCGCAGCAGTGAGCGACACCCTCACCGCCACTTTGGGCAACGAGTTCCGTATTTATATTTTAAAGGTGGTTCCCGACGAGTTTGATGGTCAGGGTACTGCCGCAAGTCCTTATCTGATTAAGACCAAGGACGATATCCTCAAAATCAAAAATGCTGTGGATGTGCAGCTTTACGATTACACAGGCGTTTTTTTCAAACTTGCCAACGACATTGATATGGGTGGCAAAACCGACTTCTTCGGCTTTAGCGTGCACGGAGTGGACTATGCGTTCAACGGCACCCTCGACGGCGACGGCCATGCTATCAAGAATTGGAAAGTAAACCGCAGTTTCGCTGCTGACGGTGGCTATGTCAACGACATGGAATCTGCTATGGCAGGTTTGATGATTTACACTGGTCATAAGTCAGTAATCAAGAATTTGAATATCGCAGCCGACTGCCAAATCGAGGCAGGAAGTTATGTGGCAGGTGTGGCAAGCTATAATGGTGGCCGCATTGAGAATTGCCGCAACTATGCCTCTGTAAAGGCAGTGAAGACTGGCGCGGCTGGCGTTGTGGCTTACAATGCTGAAGGCTCTGCCGTGACTGGTTGCTACAATGTCGGCACAGTGCTCACTGGCCAGTCGGTGGTTGGTGGTGTAGTGGGTGCAAACTTCGGCACCGTTGACTGCTGTCAGAACGATGGCGTGGTGGGTGCTGCTGTGCTCACTTCTTTCGAATCCGACAGCACCAAACTTGAAAATGTGGGTGGTGTGATTGGTGTGAACAACGCCATCGTCACCAACTCACTCAACCAGGGCTACGTGAGTGGCGGTAACAGCGTGGGTGGCGTGATTGGTTACAACAACTACCGCACCACTAACAAGCAACTGCTCTCAACAGGCGTGGTTTATTCATTTGCAAACCTCGATAAGCTGGGCACCGTATTCGGCAGTTACAATGCCAGCAACACAGTGACCGCAGATTGCTATTACGATTCACAACTTGCTGGCAAAAACGCTGGCAATGCCCTTGCCGTGGATGGCGTGAGCAAACTCCCAACGGCATCGCTCGTTTCGGGCGAAGCACTCAAGGGACTTGATGCCGAGCAATGGGATTATGTGAAAGGACAATATCCTGTTTTGAAGGCGTTTGCAAGCGAACCTGCCGCACAATTCAACCGTGGCAACTACATTCTGTTTGCATCTGAAGGAAAAACCGATTCTCGATTCTCGGTGCGCTACGCTTCAGAAGTGGTGGTACAGAAGGGTGTGACTTTCGCGTTGAAGAATGCTAAAAACTTCACCCTTAGCGGCACCACTTTGAACATTGCTGCTATCACCGAGGTTGAGCGCGACACGCTCACTTTCACAAGTGGCAACTACACGAAGCAATACCCTCTGTTTGCCGCTCCAAAGATGCTCCCTAATGGCGAAGGCACCAAGGCCAACCCATGGCGAATTGCATCTGTTGCTGACTGGCAAACTGTGGCACGCTACTCTAAGAACTATGAAGCTTCATTCGACGGCGAATATCTGCTCTTGGTCAACGACCTCGACTTCGGTAGCGACGCCGAAGCATCGCTGATGCTCGTTGACGATGGTGCTACTCGTTTCCAAGGTCATTTCGACGGCAACGGCAAGACTATCGACGGTTTCAAGTACTACAATGAAGATCAGAAAACCGGTAGCAACAAGGGTCTGTTCGGACTCGTTGGCGACAATGGCGTGATTGAAAACCTCACTCTTGGCGCAAACAGTTCGATTGGTGGTTACTGGTACATCGGCGGTTTCGCAGGTCTGTCATCAGGCACCATGCGCAACTGTGTGAACCGTGCACAGGTGGCAACGCTGAAGATGGGCTTCGTGGGTGGCTTTGTAGGCACCGCTAATCCTAAGGCTCGCTTCATCAACTGCCGCAACTATGGTATGATTACCTCTGCTAATGGTCAGGCTGGTGGTATCGCTGGCTCTACTGATACCGATGTGGCATTCGACAGCTGCTATAATGCAGGTGCCATTGAAGGTAAGTATTCTAATGGCGGTATCGTGGGCTCAAGCAAGGGCAATATTACCAATTCGCTCAATGAGGGCACGGTATATTCAAGCCAAAACTATTCAGGCGGTATCTCAGGCTTCCAGTCAAATGATGCTTGCGGAGTGACCGACTGTGTGAACCGCGCAAAAATCGTGGCCAACACCTATGCCGCAGGTGGTATTATCGGCAGTGTTTCTAAAGCCGATGCCATTAAACGCAATGTGAACTATGGTGAAGTGGAGTCGGGCACATACGGTGCCGGCGGTATCGTAGGTAACTGCGGTGGCACTCCATTCAACCTGCTCGACAGCTGCTACAACTATGGTGCCGTGCTCGCCAAGACAAATGGCGCTGGCGGTATCGTGGGTATCGTGGGTCGTGGCACCGAAGAGATTCCTACTTTGATCACTAATTGCGCTAACTATGGCGAAGTGATTGCCACCAAGAACAACGCTGGTGGTGTCGTGGGTTCTACTGGCTCTGACGCAAATGTTGTGGCTGACGTGAACTACGGCCATGTAGTAGCCGACTATCAGGCTGGTGGCGTGGTTGGTAACCACTCCGGTAATGTGGTTGGCTGCTACAATGTGGGTAGCGTAGAGGCTCGTTACAATCTTGGTGGCGTGTGCGGCAATAGTGCCTCTGGCGCAATCATCAAAGAGAGTGGCAATGCCGGCGAAGTTTGGTCGTTAGGCACATCTGCTTCCACAGCCTACAATGTAGGTGGTGTGATGGGTACTGGTAAAGCCACCCTCACCAATGTGTTTAATCACGGTTTGGTGTATGGCTACAAGCAAGTGGGCGGCATTATTGGTCTGCCAGTGAAATATTACACTGAAGTGACCAATGCCTACAATACCGGTAATGTGGATTGCGCATCGACTGCCGATTCAGCATCTTGTGGTAATATCTACGGTGGCAAGGACATTGCAAGCACTGTGTACACCAACGTGTACTACGACCGTCAGACCGTAACATCTGTTTACGCCAATGATGCCGACAGCATGGCTCTGCCAACCGTGGCAATCACCACCTTGGACCTTGACAGCACATGGACCAAGCGCAGCAACTGCTATCCAGTGATGAGCGTGCTCGCCGATACTGCTGTGGTGAAGTTCTACTCGGCTGCTCTCGTGCTCGATTCTCTCGACACACGCAGTCAGGTGTCGAAGGGCTTCTATGTGGGTGTTCCTGAAGGTGTGACCTGGACAGTGTCAAGCAACCTGCTTTTGGGCAACGAAGGTCAAGTGCTCTTGGCAAATGCCAATGGTGGCGAAACTGCCACCTTGAAGGTATCGCTCGACAGCAACGATGCATTTAGCCGTGAATACGAAATCACACTTATGCAGCCAAGCGGCACAGAGCAAATCGATGCAGAGAAGGAAATCGACCACGTTGACTACATCACCGTGAACGGTATGGTGCTCTCTCAACCAACAATGGGTGTAAACATCGTACGCACCTACTACAAAGACGGCACCACCTCCACTCAAAAAGTGCTCATCAGCCCCAAACGCTGATTCCCATTCCCCCACCGCCCCATAGGCGGTAAATAAAAACACAGCTGCGGAAGCATCCCCCCGATGCTCCCGCAGCTTTATTTATCATCCCTCACCCCAAAGAATTAAACCACAAATCTCACGAATATTTTTTGTTGAATCTCCCCATTTTGGCATTGAACGAACCCAACCAAACTCATATCTTCGCTCCAAAATCAAAACATCTAATTTCTAACCTCTAACCTCTAACCTCTAATTTCTAATTTCTAACCTCTAACCTCTAACTTCTAATTTCTAATTTCTAATTTCTCAAACGGTGTTTCAGGTGTTTCGGGTGTTTCAGGTGTTTCAGGTGTTTCAGGTGCTCCCTATTTGTGAAAATTTGTGTTAATTTGTGGCAGGTTTTTAACCCCCGAATCCCCCGAATAATTTTTGTTGAATCCGTTGAATCTGTGTGAGCCTTTGGAGCAAACCGGCGGCGAGCCTCCGTGAGATTTCCCACCCACAAAAAAATCCGTGAAATCCGTGGGATCCGTGTGAGGCAAGGAGATTTTTGGGGAATTATTTGCAGTTTGCGGTAGGTTTGATTAATTTTGTATGATAAAATTACTATTATGGACAACAAGGAACTTTTGGAAAAGGTTTCAGAAAATCTGGGACGAAGTAAAGGCGATGTGGCTAAACTGATGGAGGCATTCGCAGAAGTGGTGAAAACTCGCTGCGGTGCGCTCGACAGCGTGGCCATACCGGGTTTCGGAAATTTTGAGGCTAAAAAGAAGAACGAACGTGTGGTGGTAAACCCCAGTAATGGAAAGCGTATGCTCGTTCCACCAAAAGTGGTGTTGGCCTTCAAGGTGAGTAACGTGTTGAAAAACCGCTTGAAGTAATTTCGTTGAACTTGAATATTCTGTAACGACATGAACAATAAGGTAACATTTCCCGAACTTGTTGAGCAAGTGGCACAATATGCCAATACTTCAAAGCGCATGAGCGAACTGTTTCTGAAAGAACTGTTTGCCACTATTTCACAGTCGCTTATCGATGGCGAGAGCGTGAAGGTGAAGGGTATTGGCACGTTTAAACTCACCGAAGTGAGTCCTCGAAAAAGCGTGGACGTGAACACGGGCGAAGAAATTGAGATTCCGGGGCATAAGAAACTGTCGTTTGCCCCCGATAAAGATATGGCAGAGGCTATCAATCAGCCTTTTATGCACTTTGAAACTGAAATCCTTGACGATGACGTGACCGACGACCAACTCGCCGCCATCGATGCCGGTGAGTCAACCGAAGCACCAGCCGAGGCCACCCCAGTCGAGGAAGATGCCGACGACTCCGCCGCCGCTGAGGCACCAGCTGCTGAAGCACCCGTAGCCGCAGAGGAAGAAGTGGTGATGCCTCCTGTGTTCGTGGCTCCTGTGGAAGAACCTGAGTCAGAGGAAGCAGAAACAGAGGCTGAGGCTCCTGTTGAGCCATCGGAAGAAGTGCCCGCAGAGGCTGGGGCTCCTGCAGAAGTGCCTGTCCAAGAGCCTGCTGACGAGCCGGAAGAAGCCGTTTCGGAAGAAGAAGCCGAAATAGAGGAAGAAGCCGAGCCAGAACCAGTAACGGAAGTTGAGCCATCTGCCGTGGCAGAGCCTGAAGATGAGGCGGAAGACACCGAAGCAGAAGCCGAAGGTGAAATGGTGAGCGAGGAATTGGCTGACGAGCGTGTGGGGCAGGAGATTGACAAACGCCGCATCACTCGCCGCTCGCTGTTGGAGGGCTTCGTGGTGGGCGTGGTCACTACGCTGATTGTTACGCTGTTTGCTTATCGTCTGTATTTGATGAAGGGCTACGAGGCTACGCCAGCCGACGAGGAACCTTTCACCGAACACGTTGCGACCGATTCGGTGGTAGCTTCCGAACAAGCATTAGCCGAAAACTCTACCGAAGCTGATGCCGACAAGCAAAAAGCTGGCGAGGAGCAAAAGAAAGCGGAAGAGGAAAAGAAGAAAGCCGAGGAAGAAAAGCAAAAGGCCGAGGCTGCAAAACCAACCACGGCAAATGTGGCTGCCGGAACCACCGACACCATTAAACTGGGCACTAACCTCTATCGCATGAGCCGCAAACACTATGGCTCCGATAAATTCTGGGTTTACATCTACGAAGAAAACAAGGCAAAATATCCTAACCCCAACACCATTCCAGTGGGTGCAGTGCTCCACATTCCACAACTGGAAAAATACGGCGCAAAAGCAGGCGACCCAGCCAGTATAGCCGCCGCCAAGAAAAAACAAGGCGAAATCTTCAACCACCTAAACAAAAAGAAATAACGACATCTCACACAGATTCAACAAGATTCAACAAAAAAATATTCGTGGAAATTTGTGTTAATTTGTGGTTTAAGAAAACACGCACGAATTAGCACAAATTTCCACGAATTTATTTTGTTTAGGGTATTGCGGTTCAGTGGGGAAATTACTTTTTGAGGGTTACTTTTTCGTAAACGTTGGCGTCGATTACTGCCATGGTGGTGAGGTTTACGATGTCGCGTACCGAGGTGTCGATGCTGGTGAAGTGGATTGGCTTGTTCAAGCCGATTTGGATTGGACCCACAATTTCGGCTGCGCCCATCTCAAGGAGCATCTGGAACACGGTGTTGGCAGCGCTCAAGTTAGGGAATATGAGCGTGTTCACATCTTTACCCACGAGTTTGTTGAATGGGAATTGCTTGTCGCGCAACTGCTTGTTGAGGGCGTATTGCACTTGCATTTCGCCTTCCACCAGTATTTCGGGATAGTCGCGGTGCAAGATGTCGATGGCGTTGTGGATTTCGATAGGGCCGTGTTCGGGGTTTGAGCCGAAGTTGCTGTACGAAACCATAGCCATTACAGGATAGTGCGCGAAATATCTCACAGCGTCGTAGGTGAGGCGTGCGATGTCAACCAGTTCCTCGGTAGAGTTCTCGTGGTTGATAGAAGTGTCGGCAAGGAAGAAAGTGCCACGCTTGGTGTTGAGAATGTGGAGAGTGGCGAAATGCTTGAATCCAGGCTTGATGCCAATCACCTCTTTCGCAATCTTCACAGTGTTGCCGCTACCGGCGAAAGTGCCAGTGATGAAAGCGTCGGCCTCGCCGGTTTCCACCATCATCATACCGAAATAGTTGCGGTCGTACATCTTTTCGTAGGCTTCGGTCAGGTTGATGCCATCGCGCTGATGCTTATTCATGTGCAACTTGGCATAACGTGCGCGGCGGCGTTCCTCGCGGTCGTGGCGAGGGTTCACGATGGTGATGCCCTTCAGTTCGAGGTCGAGTTTCTTAGCACGCTTTGCAATCATTTCCTCGTTGCCCAGCAAAATAGGGAAGCAGATGCCGCTCTTGTAAGCCTCCACGGCTGCTTGGAGCATATTGTCGGTATTGGCTTGCGCAAACACCACACGCTTTGGCGAGTTCTTCGCCGTGTCGGTAAAGCGGCGGAGCAACTTGTTGTCGTAGCCCAGCACCTTGCGCAGTTCAGAGCGGTAAGCGTCGAGGTCGTCGATAGGACGGCGCGCCACACCCGATTCCATAGCCGCTTTAGCCACGGCGGTAGATACGGTTTCGATCAAGCGAGGGTCGAGAGCCTTTGGAAGAATGTATTTCGGACCGAATTTCAAGTTGTTCATCTTGTAGGCGGCGTTCACCACAGGTGGCACGTTCTTTTTTGCCAAATCGGCAATAGCGCGCACAGCCGCCAGCTCCATTGCAGAGTTGATTTCGGTGGCAGAGCAGTCGATAGCGCCACGGAAGATGTAGGGGAAGCCCAGCACATTGTTGATTTGGTTGGGGTAGTCGCTGCGTCCGGTGGCAAAAATGAGGTCGGAGCGTGAAGCCACGGCCTTGTCGTAGGCGATTTCGGGGTCGGGGTTAGCCAGCGCAAACACGATAGGCTTGGCAGCCATCGACTTAATCATCTCGGGCGTAACCACATCTTTCACCGAAAGTCCCAGGAACACATCAGCGCCCACCATTGCCTCTTCAAGCGTGTTGATTTCGCGGTCGGTGGCAAATTCCTTCTTCTGCTCGGTAAGTTTATCGCGGCGATTGGAAATCACGCCACGGCTGTCGCACATCACGATATTTTCCTTCTTCACACCGAGTTGCATATACAGGCGTGTGCAGCAAATGGCGGCAGCACCGGCACCATTGACCACGAGTTTCACATCTTCGGCTTTTTTGCCCTGAATTTCAAGCGCATTGATGAGTCCTGCGCCAGAGATGATGGCTGTGCCGTGCTGGTCGTCGTGCATCACAGGAATGTCGCATTCCTCCTTCAGGCGACGTTCGATTTCAAAACATTCAGGTGCTTTGATGTCCTCAAGGTTGATGCCGCCGAAAGTGGGGGCAATCGCCTTAACGGCAGCGATAAACTTTTCGGGGTCTTTTTCGTCGAGTTCAATGTCGAAGCTGTCGAGGCCAGCGAAAATCTTAAACAGCAGCGCCTTGCCTTCCATCACAGGCTTGCCAGCCAGCGGACCGATGTCGCCCAGTCCGAGCACGGCGGTGCAGTTTGAGATTACTGCCACAAGGTTGCCCTTGTTGGTGTATTTATACACATCGTCGGCGTTGTCTTTGATTTCGAGGCAGGGGAATCCCACGCCAGGAGAATATGCGAGTGAAAGGTCGGTTTGAGATTGGTATGGCTTGGTGGGTACCACGCAAATTTTTCCAGGCTTATCATCTAAGTGATGATAGTCGAGGGCCATTTTTTTCGTGATTTTTGACATAATTTTGTAATACTATAATATGTTAATGTTTTCAGATTTTTCGTGTCGTAAAAAGGCACACACAAAGTTAAACTATTTTTTCAGTCAATCCAAGATAGGGCACACCTTGTTAATGAGTTTTAATATTCAAACGATTGCATAAAGAGAAATTAGATGTTAGAAATTAGAAGTTAGATGTTAGAGATTGGATTTTTTGGAAGTTAAGACGAATTTTAGGGAGGTTAAGACGATAGTTTTTAGGGCTGGTTTTTCGTGTAGTGTGGTTGATATTCAAAAAATTAGTGTAAATTTGCAGTGGATTAGGATTAAACGATTTTTCGTTTCGCAAGTCATATTATTGATAGTGGAATTTAAAATTTTGTGACTATGAAAAAAACTTTACTTACTATATTATGTGGCTCATTATTGATGGGCTCTACCACCAGTTGTGGTTTGGCTGAGTGGGCAGTGATGTCCGACCCCGACGCAAGCAATTCTACTAAGGGAGCTGTGGTGGGTGCCACTTCGGGCGCAAGCGCAGGCTCTTTCATCGGCTCGCTGACGGGCAATGGTTACTACTCAAGCCGCAACAATTCGCTTATCGGTGCCGCAGTGGGTGCTGTGGCAGGCGCGGCTATCGGTTCTGCAATCGGTAGCGACATGGACAAAAAAGCTGAGCAAAGGCAGCAAAATGCAAGCGGGAACTACTATGGCGGTGATGAACTGTATGGCACTCAAACGCAATACACCTATCGCTCCAGCGCTCCACGCCGTGGCGACAACTGCATTTACTACGCACAAAGCAAAACCAAACTCGACGGTGGCGCAAAGAAGGCACTCGACCGTGTGGCGCGCAAACTCATCAACGACCCAACGGCGTGCGCCGAAATCTACGGTTATACCGACAATACTGGCACCTACAATCAGCGTTGCCGCCTCTCGGTGGAGCGCGCCCAAGTGGTGAAAGCGTATTTGGTGAAGAAGGGCGTGCCGTCGAATCAAATTTTCTGTAAAGGTATGGCTGACCAGCGTCCGGTGGGCGACAACCGTACAGCCGACGGGCGTGCGCTCAACCGCCGTGTAGAAGTGGTGATTACGCACAATGCCGACAGCAATTACAATTACAGCACGCCACCAGCCAGCCGTTCCTACAGCACTCCACAATATCAGGAGCCTGAAAACTACGGAGGCAATTCGAATATGATAGAATAAACCCATATCAGCCATTATGCCCCTAATGGCATGGAAATGAGAGCAAGGAGGTGATTACCTTGCTCTCATTTCTTTTTTCTGCTTTTTATCAAGGAAAAAAGGGTAAATTGTGTTATATTTGCAAGTTGAAAGATAGTGGAAATATGTAAGCATTTCCGCAGAATTAAAATAAGCAAAACCACTTCGGTGTGCGGCTTTGGCAACGATGTGATTTAAAGTGGATTATCGTTGTATATGTCCATTTTCGGTCACCAGCCACGGCACTTCACCGATCATGATTTAATAAATAAGTAATGTCGGATAACGAATATATTAATCAGCACTTCCCTCTGCTCGCTACGATTGATAGCCCGGCAGATTTGCGCAAACTCGATGTGAAACAGTTGCCACAGGTGTGTGAAGAATTGCGCCGATTTATCGTGCATTTCCTCTCGTCGAATCCCGGACACTTCGCCTCAAGTATGGGCGCGGTGGAGATAAATGTGGCGCTGCACTATGTGTTTGACACGCCCAACGATAGACTGGTGTGGGACGTAGGCCATCAGGCGTATGCGCACAAGATACTCACAGGCCGCCGCGACCTTTTTTACGAAAACCGCACAATGGGCGGATTGAGCGGCTTCCCCAACCCCAGCGAGAGCGAATACGACACCTTTATGGCAGGCCACGCCAGCAACAGTATTTCTGCCGCATTGGGCATGTCGATTGCCTCGGAACTGACCGATAAGCAACGCAAAATTGTGGCTATCATCGGCGATGCCTCCATCAGTGGCGGTTTGGCGTTTGAGGGCTTGAACAATGTGTCGTCGCACCCCAATAATATGCTTATCGTGCTCAACGACAATGATATGTCGATTGATGAGAATGTGGGCGCACTGAGTGCCTACATGACCAAACTCACCACATCGAAGCGCTACAACAATCTGCGCTACAAAACATACCAGTTCTTGCGCCGCCACCACATCATCACCGATAAGGGTAAGGGATTGGTGCTTCGCTTCAATAATGCGATGAAATCGCTGCTTTCGGGGCAGCAAAACATTTTCGAGGGTCTGAACATTCGCTATTTCGGACCGTTTGACGGACACGATGTGGTGCAACTGGTGAAGACATTCCGAGATGTGAAAGATATGACCGGTCCGAAGATTGTGCATCTGCACACACGCAAGGGCAAGGGATACAAACCAGCGGAAGAAGCACCATCGGTATGGCACGCACCGGGCAAATTCAATGAGGAGACAGGTGAGCGCATCGTGAGCGACACCACAGGCAAGCCATTGAAGTATCAAGACGTGTTTGGCCACACTTTGGTGGAATTGGCAGAGAAAAACGACAAGGTGGTGGGTATTACCGCCGCCATGCCATCGGGCACCTCGGTGTCGATGCTTCAAGAAGTGATGCCAGCGCGCACCTTCGATGTGGGCATCAGCGAGGGCCACGCCGTGACATTCGCCGGCGGTTTGGCAAAAGACGGAATGCACCCATTCTGCGCCATCTACAGCAGTTTCTTGCAGCGTGCCTACGACAATATCATCCACGATGTGGCTATCCAACATTTGCCAGTCACCTTCTGCATCGACCGTGCCGGACTTGTGGGTGAAGATGGTGTGACGCACCACGGCACCTACGATTTGGCATATCTGCGCTGCATACCTGGCATGACCGTGTCGGCTCCAATGGATGAGCACTATTTGCGCCATTTGATGTACACCTCGCAACTCGAAGGCAAGGGGGCGTTCGCCATTCGTTACCCACGTGGCGGAGGCGTGTATGCCGACTGGAAATGCGAAATGCAGGAATTGCCGATAGGCAAGGGCAGAAAGCTCGCCGATGGTGACAAGCTTGCCGTGCTGAGCATTGGCACCATAGGCAACGAAGTGCAGAAAGCACTCGCAAAGTTGAAAGAAAAAGGCATTTCGGTGGCTCATTACGATATGATATTCCTCAAACCTATCGACGAGGCTATTTTGGCTGAAGTGAAAGATAAGTATGCCCATGTGGTGACTGTGGAAGACGGCACCATTGAGGGCGGCTTGGGAAGCGCTGTGTCGGAATGGCTTTCCGACAAGGAGAATGCGCCACGCCTCACACGTCTGGGTATTCCCGACGAGTTTGTGCATCAAGGCACCGTGGCACAGTTGAAGCACCAGTGTGGCATAGATGCCGAATCGATAGCCGACACCATCTGTAAGATTTTAAATCAAAAATAACACAATGAGAATAGTTATTGCTGGAGCAGGAGAGGTTGGCTCGCACTTGGCGAAGATGCTGAGCGACGAAGACCGCGACATCATCGTGATTGACAACGATGAAAAAAAACTCTTTGCTCTTGATTCGTATAATTTGAAAACTTGCTTAGGCGAGTGCACATCTTTCAAGACACTTCAAAACAACGGAGTGAGCAACTGCGGCTTGTTTATCGCCGTTACACCTTACGAAACGCGCAACATATTGGCTTGCTCTATCGCTAAGAGCATGGGTGCGGAAAAAACCGTGGCGCGAATAGACAATTATGAGTTTTTGCGACCAGAATATTCCGAGTTTTTCAAGGGAATGGGCGTTGACACGCTGATTTACCCAGAACTTTTCGCAGCCGAGGAAATCGCCACAGCGCTGAAGCACAACTGGGTGCGCAACTGGTTTGAACTTTTCGACGGTCAACTGATTGTAGCGGCCGTGAAATTGAGAGGCACTTCGCCTATGGTGGGCAAGCGCCTTCGTGAAATAGGCGGCAGCAACACATTCATTCACTTGAATGCCATTCGCCGTAATGGTGAAATTCTGATTCCTCGTGGCGACGACATCGTGATGGACAACGATGTGGCATATATCACCACCACACGCGACCACTTGGACCAGGTGGTGGAGCTGTGCGGAAAGAGAAAGGTGCAAGTGAAAAAAATGCTCATTATGGGCGGCTCCGCCATTGCCGTGCAAGTGGCGAAAGAACTTGAAAAATATGATGTGAAGGTGAAAATCGTTGAACCTGACGAAGATCGCTGCGCCTATCTCGTGGACGTGCTCCCACATTGCAAAATCGTGCATGGCGATGCCACCGACAGCGACATTATGGAAGAAGAGGCTGGCGGCATCGACGCTTTCGCCGCATTGAGCGACCGCTCCGAAACCAATATCTTGAGTTGCCTGATGTCGAAGGAATATGGCGTGTGCAAAACCATCGCCGAAGTGGAGAATATCCAGTTTGTGCACGAGGCAGAACGCCTGAACATCGGCACTATCATCAATAAAAAACTGCTCGCCTCAAGCCGCATATTCCAAATGCTGCTCGACAGCGAGGAAGACAACGCCCGCTGCCTTGCCCTTGCCGATGCCGAAGTGGCAGAGGTGGTGATAAAAGAAGGCAGCAAACTCTGCTCAAAAGACATTAAAGATTTCGACATACCATCCGAAATCACCCTTGCAGGTTTGGTGAGAGATGGCGTGGGTATGCTTGTGAAAGGTAACACACGCTTACAGCCCGGCGACCATGTGGTGGTGTTCTGTATGCACGGATCGTTTCATAAAGTTGAAAAATTTTTTAAGAAATAGATATGAGTTTACATTGCCACCATATCAATTTCCCGCTTGTGCTGCGAATCATAGGGCTTCTGCTGATGATAGAGGCAGGCTTTATGCTCATTCCGCTTGCCACATCGGTGGTGTATGCCGAGACAGATTGCTCAATGGCATTCCTGTGGTCGGTTGTGATCACCTTCGTGTGTGGCGCAGGACTGTATAAAGTGCCTATCAAGACCACCCAGATGCGCCGCCGTGAGGGCTTTTTGCTCACGAGCGTGGTGTGGGTGTTTTTCTCAGCATTTTCCATGATACCATTCTATGCCACAGGTGTGCTCCCCAGCATTACCGACGCTTTTTTTGAGTCGATGTCGGGATTCACCACCACAGGCTTGACCATGATAGCCGATGTGGAGAAAGCGCCACACGGCATACTCATGTGGCGTGCGCTCTCGCAGTGGATTGGCGGTATGGGTATCATTCTGTTTACCCTTGCCGTGATACCGATGCTCAACACCAAAGGCGGCATAGCCATGTTTAATGCCGAGGTGACTGGTATTTCGCACGAGCGTATGCGTCCGCGCGTGAGTGAAACGGCAATGTGGCTGTGGGGGCTGTATGTGTTCTACACCGTATTGCTGTGCGCATTGCTTGCTGTGGGTCCGATGAACATGTTCGATGCCATTTGTCACACCCTTTCCACCGTATCTACTGGTGGATTCTCCACGGTGAACGACTATTCAAAATATGCCGACATCTACAGCAACTGTATCATTATGCTGTTCATGTTTGTGTGTGGTATCAATTTTGCACTTGTGTTTGCTGTGGCTAAGCGCAACGGACTGAAGGCATTGAAGCACAGCACCACGCTGAAGTGGTACACGATGGTGGTGCTGATCACCTCATTGATTATCATGGGGCGTACGCTCTACTACGACACCACTATCAATGTCAACGCACATTTGAGCGACAAAACATTGCTGGTCCATGCTGTGGATGCCGCGTTCAACACCGTTTCGGCAATCACCTCCACTGGTTTTGCTGCCATCAATTTTGAAGCTTACGGCACGTTTGTGTCGTTCGTTCTCATGGTGGTGATGTTTTTCGGTGGTATGGCAGGTTCTACTGCCGGTGGTGCGAAAATCGACCGCATGGTGGTGATGATAAAGAACATTCGCAATGAATTTTACAAGGTGATTCACCCCAATACCGTTACAGCCGTAAGAGTTGACGGTAGGGCAGTGCCTCAATATTTAGTGTCGCGCGTGGTGGCGTTCCTTTCCATCTTCATTTTCTATATGGTGGTGATGTCGCTTGCGTTCAACTTTTTGGGCATCAACGACCCATTCGAAGCATTCTTCACCTCTATGTCGTGCATCAGCAATGTGGGCTTGAATATCGTGACCGATTTAGATGCCGTTCACCCATTGGCAAAGTGGCTGATGTCGCTGGAAATGATGGTGGGCCGTCTGGAACTGTTCACGGTGTTGGTGCTGTTTACCAGAGATTTCTGGTTTGAGAGTTAATTTAAAAAAATAAGATTTCGAAAAATATAAAGAATAACCTACAAAATGAGAAAAGACACAACATTTAACCCCGACCTTACGGGCGTTCAGAATGAGACTCGTCGCGAGCAGGAAGCCAAGAAGCAGGCGGAAGAGCAGCAGCTCACATTCCGTCGGCGAGTTTCTTATTTCTTTAAAGATGGGCGCACCCGTCTGATTATTGGTTCACTGTTTTTCTTGGTCGGTATATTCCTGTGTGTGGCGTTCTTCTCGTTCTGCTTCGGAGCGGGCGATGTTGACCAAAGCATTACAGCCGATTCAGCCATTGCAAACGCACGCGAGCATGTACCCACACGCAATATCATGGGTACGCTGGGCGCATCAGCCGCCGAATTTTTTATTCGCCAAGGCTATGGCTTGGCATCGTTTGTGCTGGTGATTTGGTGCCTGTGTTTGGCATTCCGCTTCTTCAAGAAAGAGCGAAAAGTGCTTTTCTTCTCATTCTCGCTGATTTGCCTGTTCTCATTGTACGCATTCTCGCTGGTGATTAGCCTGTGCACTATGGAACTCAACCTCACCACCTATCCTTTAGGCGGCAATTTCGGTAAAGAGTTCAACGAACTGCTCACCGGGCTGCTCGGATTCTATGGAATGGTGGGCGTGAATGTGTTTGTGATGTTTTTGTGGATTGTGATTACCTACAAAACCATCAAATCGATGTATAAAACGCTGAAAGATAAGATTATCCCTCATCGTAAATTCGATGGCGAAATAGTGGAACACACCGACGACAAGCCAGCCACACACTCCAACTTCTTGGGCGACGACCACAACAACCAACCCAAGAAAGTGCAACCTGTGGTGGCACCTCGACCCGAAAAGAAGCGCAAGCAGTCGCAAAAAGACACCACCGTGCTCAAGCAGGGCGGCGACCCAGCCACTGGCAATCTTTTCGGCACTGCAGAGGGTGAACTCAACAGTAACGACCCCACTTACGAATACGCGCATTACCGCTTCCCACCGCTCGATTTGCTCGCTCCTTCCACTATGGGTGTGAGTGTTGACGCATCGGAGCAGGAAGCCAATAAGCAGCGCATTACCGAAACGCTCAACAACTACGGCATCAAAATCAAGCAGATAGAGGTGCATGTGGGCCCTACGGTCACATTGTTCGAAATCGTGCCAGAAGATGGTGTGCGTATTGCCAAGATTCGTGGTTTGGAAGACGACATTGCCTTGAGCCTTGCGGCACTGGGTATTCGTATCATTGCCCCAATGCCTGGTCGCGGCACTATCGGTATTGAGGTGCCTAACCGCGACCCACAAGTGGTGCCTATTCGCCGTGCTTTGGAAGACCCAAAATTCCAGAAATCGAAATACAAGTTGCCGATGGCTATTGGTTGCACCGTGTCGAACGAGGTGTTTGTTGCCGACCTCACCAAGATGCCTCACTTGCTCGTGGCTGGTGCCACTGGTAAGGGTAAGTCGGTGGGCTTGAACACCATCATTGCTTCGCTACTCTACAAGAAAGGACCATCGGAACTGAAGTTGATTCTCGTTGACCCTAAGCGTGTGGAATTTAGCGTGTATGCTGATTTGGAGAAATACTACTTCGCTCGTGTGCCGGGCGAGGAACGCTGCATCGTCACCGACCCTGCAAAGGTGGTGAAAACACTCAACTGCCTCGTGCAGGAAATGGAGAACCGCTACACCGTGCTTGAAGAGGTGAAGGTGCGCAAACTGGAAGACTACAACGAAAAGTGGCGTAAGGAACTGCGTGAAGTGCTTGATGCCGACGGCAAGAAGAAATATAAATTCATGCCTTACATCGTGTGCATCATCGACGAGTTTGCCGATATGATTATGACATCGGGTAAGGAGGTGGAAACCCCAATCGTGCGTATTGCACAAAAGGCTCGTGCGGTGGGTATTCACCTGATTGTGGCCACACAACGCCCTGCGGCTAATGTCATTACTGGTAATATCAAGGCGAATATCCCTGGCCGTATGGCGTTTGCCGTGTCGCAGATGATGGACAGCCGCATCATTCTCGACCGCCCAGGTGCTCAAAACCTGATTGGCCGTGGCGATATGCTGTTCTCCGTTGATGGCGACATCACTCGTTTGCAGTGTCCATTTATCGACACTCCTGAAATTATCAAGATTTGCGACTACATCAAGCAGCAAGAAGATGCCGACTTGGATGTGAACCACGAAGAGCCATACGAATTGCCAGAATACATTGGTGCTACTGAAGGCGAAGATGGTATGGGTGGTGGCGTAGGCTCAAACCTCAACGACCGCGACACGCTCTTTGAGGAAGCGGCAAGATGGGTGGTGACTGCAAACTTGGCTTCCACCTCATCGCTCCAGCGCCGATACGGTATCGGTTATAACCGCGCCGGCAGAATTATGGACCAGTTGGAGGCTGCCGGAATCGTTGGCCCATCAAGTGGCGGTAAACCTCGCAACGTGTTGATGAGTCCAATGGATATAGATCAAATGTTTGCAACAAGTTTATAATAAGAAATTCAAGCAATGAAAAGATTATTCACAATGGTAATGTTGCTGCTGGCAGTGGTGTGCTGCCATGCTCAAAGTGCAACTCAAATTTTCGACCGCACAGTGGCTGCCTACAAGGCTGCTGGCGCTGTGAGTGCTAATTATAGAGCAGGTTCTTCACACGGTACGATTGTGATGAAGGGCAATCAGTTTCGAATCCTTGCCAACAACATAAAATCGTGGTACGATGGCAAAACTCAATGGACTTATTCCACTGCCACAGATGAAGTTAATGTGACTACGCCCACTGCTCAACAGTTGGTGATGATTCACCCATTGGCAGCGGCTCAATCGCTCAAATCGGGCTACAAAATGAGTGCGAAAAAAAGTGGTGCGGGCTATGTGCTCACCTTGAAGCCAAAGGCAAAAAGCAAGGTGGTTTCGGTCACACTTTATGTGTCGAAAAGTTATGTGCTGACCAAGGCAATTTACACCACAAAAAAGGGTAGCGAAACGCTCACTATCAGCAACTACAAAACCAAAGTTGCCACCAATGCCGCCACTTTCAAATTCAATAAAAAGATGGTTCCAGCAGGCACCGAAGTGGTGGATTTGCGATAAAAATTATTGTTTTAAAATTATTTAACCAACAACGTCCAACAGTCCCGAAACCTCGAAACCTCGAAAATTCGAAAACCTCGTTGACCTGTTGACCCGTTGACTTGTAGACCCCAAAAATTATGGAAACAACTAAATGTCTTATCATAGGTTCTGGCCCGGCTGGTTATACAGCAGCCATTTATCTCTCTCGTGCAGGAATTAGCAGTGTGCTTTATTCAGGTATTCAGCCCGGTGGACAACTCACTCAGACCACCACCATCGAGAATTACCCAGGTTTTCCACAAGGCGTGGAAGGCTTCGACTTGATGGAGAATATGCGTCAGCAAGCCGTGAATGTGGGTGCTGAAGTGCGCAATGGCATCATCACGGATATCGACCTATCGAAACGCCCATTTGTGGCAACGGTTGACGGCACCAGCACCATTTCTGCCGACGCTGTGATTATTGCCACTGGTGCATCAGCCAAGTATCTCGGTCTTGCCGATGAGCAGAAATATGCAGGTATGGGCGTGTCGGCTTGTGCCACTTGCGACGGTTTCTTCTACCGCAAGAAAGTGGTGGCAGTAGTGGGCGGTGGCGACACCGCTTGCGAAGAGGCTTACTATTTGAGCAACCTTGCCAAGAAGGTGTATATGATTGTGCGCAAACCTTATTTGCGTGCGTCGGCCGCTATGCAGCAGCGTGTGAACGAGAAAGAAAACATTGAAATTCTCTACAACACCAACACCGTGGGGCTTTTCGGTGAGCAATTTGTGGAAGGTGCGCACTTGGTGCAATTTAAGGGCACCGATAAGGAACAAATGCTCGACCTCGACATCGACGGCTTTTTTCTTGCCATCGGTCACAAGCCTAACACCGACTTTCTGAAAGGTCAGGTTGCACTCGATGAGCAGGGCTATATCGCTCTTGGTGGCATCACCACCGAAACAAGCGTGAAAGGCGTGTTTGCCGCTGGCGATGTTGCCGACCCACATTACCGTCAGGCTATTGTGGCAGCAGGTTCGGGTTGCCGTGCCGCCCTCGATGCGAAATCATATCTCGACGCATTATAATATTTTAAACTGATTAATTATGAAATCTTTAAGAATTTGTTTAGGATTGTGTGCCTTGGCAATGTGTCTTTCGGCATTTGCGCAGCGTCCGCCAAAGGGCTATAACTATGCTTATGGCGATTTCAATGGCGATGGTAAGAAAGAATATGTGTATTTCATTCCACCCAAAGATGCTGACCGTTGGGAAGAACTCGACGATTTTGAGTCGCTCTACGGTGTGCTGAAATTCGCCAACCCCTCCATTCCGTCGATTGAGGTGAAGCAATGCGTGAGCGGTGAGCCTTGCAACCTTGGCGACCTCAATGGCGACGGAAAAGACGAGATTGGCATTCAGCCGGGGTGGGTGACTTCAAGTTGGCAGGTTTACCGCATTTTCACCCTCAAGCGCACCGGGTGGATAGATGCAGTGCCCTCATTCTCCGTATGGCTCGGTGATGAAGACACCAATTTCGATACCAATCCACCAGTGAAGAAACTCGGTAAAGGTAAAGTGCGCATCACTACTTACGAATGGCAAGACGGCGATGTGGTGAAAAAATACAAAACCGTAAAGGTGAAATAAACCGACGAATAAAGGCAACGAAACTCAAAAATTCGCTGCCTTTTATATTATCGCTCCCATCCACCTGATGCTATATCATAGTGGGAGACAAGTTATTTGCAGGAGGCTTTGTGGCAGCGGAGGAGTTGGTCGAAATCGTAGTCGGCTTTCATTTTTTCGAGCATCGATTTCACCAGACGGTAGATTTCGCCGCCTTCGCTGTAATCGGCTTTGGCAATGAAGTCCACACGGTTGTGTTCAATGAGTTTTCGGGCTTGGTCTTTGTGGCACTCGTCGTCAGCGAAAACGGCGATGGAATGGCCGCCAAAGTAGCGCACAAGCACCATACTTGGCACATCGGTCATACCGTCGCCAAAGTAAATCATGTGCTGGTATTGCACTGGTCGTTCATCGTGGGGCATGTATTCGTTCACCTTCAAATTGTCGCTCAATTCCTTGATGCCTCGCGAAATCTTGAAGATGAATTGCGTTTTGGCTGTGGAATCTACTGCCACACCAGGCCAGTAAGCCACGCCGTCGGCATCGTAAAGATAGGTGCTGCTGTAAATGGCTTCAAACTCATGGTAGATAGATGTGCCCTCAATCATTTCGCGCAAACCAGAGGAATTGATGTAGTGCTTGATGTCGAGACCGAGTTCATCGCCCACCTTGTTGATGACCGAGAACCACTCCTGCACACCGGGAAACAACTTCACCATGGAACCGAATTTCTGAAAACTCTCACGCCTGAGCGAAATGCCGTCGGCGCGCGCTTCTTTCAGCATGGTGTACATATAGGTGAGGATGTGGTTGGCATCGTTGTTGCTGGCAAGGTTGTTGCACTTTTCCCAAAACTGGTCGATGTCGTCGCCAATGGCTTGAATGAAGCCAAACTCCTGCATATTGCCGGGTGCGAGTGTGCCATCAAAATCGTAGATGAGTGCTATTTGAGGTCGTTTGTAGTTAGTCATAGGAGTAATGGTTTAATAGAATGCAAATATAGCGAATTAAATCCAATTTCAAAGCGAATTGGCTATGGATTCAGCCCTTGCACGCGCTGGTTTGCCTGTTTCGGTCAGCGGCACTTCTTCCACATAGAAAATGTGGCGTGGCTGGTGATATTTTGGGAGCGCACGATGGCAGATATTGCGCACGGCTTCGGTATCGGCTTCTTCGGTGAGCAGCGTCAATGCTTCGCCTAAATCCTTGTCTTTTCGCTTGGTGATGATGAACCGTTTGTGAATGTGAGGTTTGAGCGATTGCTCCACTTCCTCGATTTGAATTTTGATGCCACCACTGCACACCACATTGTCGATGCGTCCGAGAATACGGAATTTGCCATCGCGGATTTCGGCGCAGTCGTTGGTGGTGAGGGTGGTGTGGCACACATGCGGCGCGTCAATCACAAGGCAGCCACGGCTGTCGAGACTCACCGTCACACCATCGAAAGGCGTGTACCACAAACTCGCTTCGCTGCCGCTGATGCGGCGCAAGGCAATGTGCGAGAGCGTTTCGGTCATGCCGTAGGTGCTCCATACTGCGTTGGGGAAATCTCGCAACTCACGCTCCAAATCATCATCAATTGCGCCTCCACCTATAATCAAGTGCTTGATAGCCATGAGCCTTTGGCGCTCGACAGCCACCTTTAGCGAATTTGCCACTTGCAGCGGCACCATAGCGGCAAAGTGGATAGGGGAGCACACCTCTGCCATTGGGTGGCTGCAAGGCTCGATGCGAATGAGCCGCAAACCGCAAGTGATGGCGCGCACCACCATCATTTTACCAGCAATGTAGTCGAGAGGCATACAGAGCAAAGCCGTGTCGCCACTCTGCAAGCCCAAGAAGGCACAGGTGATGCGTGCGCTCGCTTCCATGCGACGCTTCTCCACCATCATCGGTTTAGGTGCGCCTGTGGAGCCGCTGGTGTGTACCAGTACACATGCTTCCGAGTTGTGCCACTCGTCTATGAACGCTTCGTAATCCATAGGCAGTCGTTTCTGATTTCCAAAGGCATGGGAATATTGTCGGTAAATAGCATACCAGTGCCCAAGCCTTGTGGCATTGTGATTTTTGGACCGTAGATGTCGGCAGCGAGTTGGGCAATGGCGTTGAGTCCGATGTTGCTTTCCAGCGCACTTGTTATCCAGCTGCCTATGCTACGCTCATTCGCCAGCGCAATCCATTCGCGAGTGCCAGCCACGCCACCGTGGAGCGATGGTTTGAGAATGATGTATTGTGGTTTGATGGTGTCGAGCAGGCGGATTTTCTCGTCGGTGGAGTTCACGCCAATCAGTTCCTCATCGAGGGCGATAGGCAGTGGCGACAGTTGGCAAAGTTGCGCCATTTCGCTCCACTGATGCGCCATGATGGGTTGCTCAATGCTGTGAATGTCGTAGCGAGCCAATTCTTGCAGCCTTTCCAGAGCCACATCGGGCGTGAAACCGCCATTGGCATCAACACGGAGTTCCACTTCCTCACGGCTGAAATGCTTGCGTATGTGCTGAATCAGGTCGAGTTCTTTCGCAAAATCGATAGCACCGATTTTGAGTTTCACGCAGCGGAAACCGAGTGCGAGTTTCTCCTTCAGGCGGCTGAGCATTTCATCGTGCGTGCCCATCCACACCAAGCCGTTGATGGGAATGCCTTCCTCGCCGTGGCTGAAAGGAGTGTCGTAGAGCAATCCATCGGTGCGAGAGAGTTGCGCGAGGGCGGTCTCCACGCCAAAGAGCATGGAGGGATAGTTGCGCATTTCATCGTAAGGAATGGCTCCAGTAGCCTCGATAACGTCGCAAAATCGGCGTAAAACAGCCTCGTAATCTGGTATGTCGTCGCAACTTAACTGTGGCAATGGCGCACACTCGCCTATGGCGGTGCGCCCGTCGTGCTCCACCGTCAAAAGCCAGATTCGTCGTGTTGTATATACGCCACGCGAAGTGCCAGCTGGTTGCTTGAAATGCAACAATTTCTCTTGAATCGAAAAAGTCATATATAGATATTAGATATTAGATGTTAGAAATTAGAAATTAGAAGTTAGATGTTAGAAATTAGAGATTAGAGGGATAGGATGTCCTAAAAATCTAACTTCTAATTTCTAACTTCTAATTTCTAAAAGATTTTATGGCATTTTGGGATATTTTTGGAAGTCGGGTTTGCGCTTTTCGAGGAACGCTTTGCCACCTTCTTGGGCTTCGTCGAGGAAGTAGTAGAGCATGGTGGCGTCGCCAGCAAGTTCTTGAATACCAGCCTGTCCGTCGAGTTCGGCATTTAAGCCAGCCTTAATCATGCGCAGAGCCAAAGGGGAGCGCTGCATCATAATTTCTGCCCATTCCACGCAGGTGTCTTCGAGTTGGTCGAATGGCACCACTTTGTTGACCATACCCATTTCTTCAGCCTCTTTCGCCGAGTATTGACGGCAGAGGAACCAAATTTCGCGCGCCTTCTTCTGACCCACGATGCGCGCCAAATACGATGAACCGAAACCGGCATCGAATGAACCCACCTTTGGACCAGTTTGGCCGAAAATGGCGTTTTCGCTTGCGATGGTCAAGTCGCACACCAAGTGAAGCACATGGCCGCCACCGATGGCGTAGCCGTTTACCATAGCGATAACAGGCTTAGGCAAGCGGCGAATTTGCATCTGCACGTCGAGCACATTGAGGCGTGGCACACCGTCTTCGCCCACATAGCCGCCACGGCCCTTCACATTCATGTCGCCACCGCTACAGAATGCCATGTCGCCAGCACCGGTGAGAATCACCACGCTGATGCGGCTTGCCTCACGGCAGTAGGCAAACGCCTGGCTCATTTCCCAAGTGGTGCGAGGGGTGAACGCATTGCGATAACGAGGGCGGTTGATAGTGATTTTCGCTATACCGTTATATTCTTCAAAGAGGATTTCCTGAAAGTCGAATCCTTCAATTTTTTTCCATTCTCTCATAATTTAAAACTATTATAGATGTTGTTAAATTCTTGTTTGTCGATTTCGGCATCGGTGAACACTTCCATCACGATGGGGGCTTCTTCGTCCGTAAGTCTCTCTATTTGTTGATAAAGTTCGTCGATGTTGTGAATGGCAACGTAGGTCACGCCATTCTGGTGGCAAATGCCTTCGGCTGTGGCATGATGGAAACCCTGTGCCATCGGGTTTTCGCCAAAGCCTTTCACTTGCCGGAAAATACCGCCTTCGCCATTGTTGAGCAAAAGAATGCCAATGTTTGCTGGCAGCGCCTCGTTCCACAGGGCGTTGCTGTCGTAGAAAAACGCCAAATCGCCAGTCACCAGCACCAGTCGCTCGGTCTTTGGCACAGCCATCGCAAATCCCACGGCTGTGGAAACGCAGCCCTCTATGCCGTTGGTGCCACGGTTGCACCACACATAGTGGCGTGCAAAGAGGTTGGCAAGGCGAATGGAAGTGCTGTTCGCATAATGGATATGAGGGGCGTAATCGCTGTAGTAGTACTGTTCTTCAAATGCCTTCACAGCCGCCGCCTGCGAGTATGCCGGCTCATAGTTGATGATATGTTGGTCGGCTTTTTCCAAAGCATTGTACCATAGGTCATAATATGTCTGTATGGAAAAAGGAGTCTTGAGATTACGCATTTTATAACCGACGGCAATCATCTTAAGAGTGTCGACTGTATCGCCATAAATCACATTTGTGATGTTTTTATAGGTGTCGGCGATTTCACCGTTTGGAGAGATGCGCCACATGGTTTCCGCCCTTTGGAGAAATGATTTCAAGCGTTTACTCACCACTTCGCCTCCAATGTGAAGAACGAAATCTGGAACATATTTTTTGTCAACGCCCTCAATGGCATTGAGCACGAGGTCGATGCCAAACAATTCATCGTAGCCATTCAGTGCCTCGTGAATGATGATTGCCCTATCGGCGAGTAACTCTAAATAATCGAGTGTGTCGATGGATGTTTGCTCATCGGTTTGTCCCACCACAATCATAGGGCGCTTTGCCGCAGTGAATTCGTCGACAAACGGTTCGGCAGAGCCAAAGGTGCTTTCCCAAAGCGTGATAACGCGCTCTTTTGGCAATTTCTTCACTGTGTATTCAAATAGCGGTTCGCTCAAAGGCACATTGATGTGCACGCTTGGACGATGATATTTTTTTGCCTCAATCAGCGCCTCGTTCACAAGGCGATTGATGTGCCAACGGTCATCGTCGGTGTGTGGTTCTGGAATGTTGACGCATTTGCCCACAAAAGAGCCAAGCGCACCCGGCTGTGGAATCGTTTGACCCACACTCTGCCCAATCCATGCGGCAGGGCGGTCGGCAGAAATCACGATGATGCCTTGGTGCTGGTAAGTGGCCTCTGCTACGGCTGGTGCAGTGTTGAGCAAGGCTGATCCAGAAGTAACGCACACCACCACAGGTCGGCAAGTGGCTTGTGCCATACCCATTGCCACAAATGCCGCGCTGCGCTCATCGGTCACAGGGTGGCACTTGATTTTCGGACACTCCGCCAGATTGTGGATAATGGCGGCATTGCGCGAGCCGGGGCAAACCACAGCGTCGGTGATGCCGTGACTCACGAGCAGGGCGGTGAGAATATTGATATTTTCCTTGTTGCTATACATTCTTAAGCGATATAGAGTGATTTAGTATTCGGTGTTGAGGCATCGGAGCATCGTGCCCATTTTAGCTTCGGTTTCTTCCCATTCCTGCTGCTCGATGCTGTCGCTGATAAGTCCACCGCCAGCGAAAAGCGTGCAGCGGTTGCCGTCAATCTTCATACAGCGAAGCGAAACGTAGAGGTCGGAATTGCCGCCCATGTTCAATGGTCCCATAAAGCCGCTGTAATAGTGGCGTGGCGCAGGTTCGTGGGCGCAGATAAACTCCCTGGTGGCATCTTTTGGAATGCCGCAAACGGCAGGCGTGGGGTAGAGTTCGTCAATCAAGTTGCCCACCTTTGAGGCATCGTTGAGTTTGAATGTAAATTCACTTTTCAGATGCACCAGTGCGCCAGCGTGGGCGGTCATTGGTCCACGCAAGTCGATGTCGTGGGCGTGTGAAGCGAGGCATTTGCTGATGTAGGTCGATACCAGGCGTTGCTCACGAATGTTCTTCACACTCCAGCCCTGTTGCTCATCACAGGCTTTCATTGTGCCTGCCAGCGCCATTGTGCGCCACAGGTCGCCATGCCCTTGAAGCAGAATTTCGGGTGTAGCCATCAGCCAAGTGCCACATTCTTCAGCGCACACCAGCACTATCATTTGGAGCGGATAGAGTTTACACGCACGGTTAAACAGGCGTATGGCATCGACTTCGCCGCCACATTCCACCGTTTTCTGTCGCGCCAGCACCACTTTTCGGAAAGTGTTGTTGGTGAGTGTTTTGTGGAATGCGGGGAAAGTAGATGCGTAGGCGGATCGGCTGCTTGATGCTTCCACATCCTCAAAGGCGAAAGGCTCGCCACCATCGGCATCGGGCACGAATTTACTCACTTCCTCTGGCTCAATCATCAGGATTGGCTCGTGTGGAGTGGGGGAGAAAGGGGCAATCACAAAGCCGCTGCGTCCGTTAAGTTCGGCGCAACTGCTCGCCACTGTGGCTTTTGCGGCAGTGATACGGGTAGCCAGCGCTTCCCCAGGCATACGGTAGAGTGCGAAAGGCTTCATTTCTTGTTCTTGAGATCGAGCATATAATTGGTGACACGAGAGGTGAAGCACAGTTGTCCTTCCTCGTTAAAAATATCCACATTCCACACATGGGTGTTCTTTCCCTTGTGAAGGATTCTCGCCACAGCCTTGATGGTGGCACCGATAGGAACGGATCGCAGGTGGTTGGCAGTCACATTCAGCCCCATAGGGAAATGTTCCTCGTCTAAGAGCGTGCTGCCTATGCCTGCAAGATTCTCAGCCACAGCCAGCGATGTGCCACCGTTGAGGTAGCCCGCAGGCTGGCTCACAGCCTTCGTCACCTTCAAAGTGCACACAGCCTCGTCGGGGTCGGGAGTGCTAACGAGTTGCATACCAATAGTGGTGGCAAGAAACTCCACCTTATCCGCCATATCAATAAATTTATCAAGATTCATCGTTGTTCAATTCTAATAATTGCTATCTTACAAATATAATGAAATTTTTACGATTGCGCGCGCTTTTCCCACCACTATTTTTCTCTGAATCCAAATTGGGTTTAAGGAAAAATGATGTGGGGATATGCCTTCGGTATATTTTCAATTCGGTGATACATTGTTGGTTTGCATCGAAACATGCCAAGGCATGTCGCTACGTTATGATGCAATGTTGCTTCAGTGGAAAAATACCGTTCGCCTCGGCGAAAAATCAACCCGGTAGGGACGTGATACTTCACGTCCGCCCATAATTGTATTACCATATTGATTATCAATCGTTTGGCGCGGACGCGAAGTATCGCGTCCCTACTATCCAAAATCGTTTTGAGGAATTTGATGCACTTTTTGCCAATACTCCATGTTATCATCAAGGCTGTTTTTTATGTTTTTGTTTTTGATTCCATTCACGGTTCGGCAACAATGCATAATCTATCCCCACTTATTTTCTACTGAACCGCAATGTTGCACCCATTTTCCTCTGAATAAAGAAACTGCTCCGATGCGTGTGAGAGGCTGTGTGGAGCCTGACGAGTCGGAGCAGTTTGTGTGGGTGTATTGTGGTGTGGGTGGGTTACTTTTTGTAACCTGCTATTTTTGCGGTGATTTCGGGGATCTGGGTGTTGTTGAGGCGACCGTGGAAGCGTTCAGCCCCTACGCCAATGGCATATACTGGCACATAACCGGCAGAATGTGAACCGCTTGCCCATGAAATGCCAGCCCTTTTGTTGAGAATGCCGCAAGCCTTGGTGGTGAGCGTGAAGTTCACGCCATAGAGGTTTTCGTCGGTAGGGTTTTTCTCGAAAGCGTCTTCATAGGCTTCGCGCAATTCTGCCTCTTCACGCCATGTGACATCCACCTTTGTGAACAAGCCGAAGCACTCGCTCAGCAGTTGCTTCACATCTTCCCACGATTTTTTCATGCGGTTCTTTTTCATAGCGTTGATTTTTGCTGTCACCTCGTTGATGCTGCAAGTTTGGTATTTGAGCAAATCCAAGTCGAGGGTATAGCGTCCGTTACCAGGCACCATGCCGCCAGTTTCGTGGTCGGCGGTCACAATAATCAGCGTCTCCTTAGGGTGCTTCTTGTAGAAGTTGAGTGCCACTTTCACGGCATCGTTGAAATCAAACACTTCGTAGAAGGCAGAAGCCGCGTCGCGTCCGTGGCAAGCATGGTCGATGGCTCCACCCTCAATCATGAAGAAGAAGCCCTTCTTATTGTTGTTCATCAGCGTGTTGATGCCCACTTCCACGATTTGAGGCAATGTAAGGTCGATTTCTCTACGGTCGATAGCGTATGGAATTTCTCTTTTGGCATCTTTGGGCTGCACCATAAACAGTTTTTTGGCATTTCTCCACTTGGCTTTGCCTTCCTCGTAGCCGTATGCCCAAGTGTAGCCGTTGGCTTCGCAGATTTGGTGAAGGTCGGTGCCGTCGTCGCCCTTAGGGTTGCGGAAATCGGAGCCGGCAAAGTAGTCGAAGCCCGAAGTGGCGAGTTGGCGACCAATGGCGTTGCGGCTTTTTCTGCTTGCCTGGTGTGAATAGAATGCAGCAGGGGTGGCATCGTCGATACTCACCGTGGTGCACACACCCACCTTCTTGCCGCTTTGTTTTGCCAAAGTGGCAATGCTGCTCACATTCACAGAATCGGGAGTCATGCCCAGCATACCGTTGTTGGTCTTATGGCCGGTAGCCAGAGCGGTGCCAGCGGCGGCAGAGTCGGTAACACGGCGATTGGCGGAATAATTAGCGGCGTAGGTGGTGTAGGGGAAGTCGGCAAACGAAAGATGACCGAACCCCCATTTCCCTTCAGCACTTGCCATATAATATTCGGTGGTGTTGATTTGGTTCAGGCCCATGCCGTCGCCAATGAAATAGAACACATACTTGGCTTGTTGAGCCCAAGCCGATGCTGCACACACAATGCACAGCGCGCATAAAATCAAAAATCTTCTCATAAATCAGTATAAATTTCTCCACAAAATTACAGAAAATTATGCATAATCTAAGAAGTTAGACAATAGAAATTAGAGGTTAGACTTACGCTGATTTGTAGGGAAGGACTGATGGGGGAAAACTGTTGCTTATGCTTTAACCCAAATCGGTCATTAGGCCGTATGAGGATTTTTATATAACTTCTTGCGGTCTTTCGGCTTTTATAAGATACCTTTTGCTTGTTTTTAATTCGTAATAGCTCGCTATCACTCATTAAAAGACAAGCAAAACTCATTCTTCTAAAACTCCGAAATACCACAAGCCCTAATGACAGATTGGGTTGAACAAAATGCGCTGTGAAAGTGTGAGCTACAAGGCGGAAATGCGTTAAAAAGGTGTAAAAAAATGCCTATACTCCTTTAATATCTTAATTTGTGGAAATTGTTTGCCGCTTTAATATTAATTTTACAACCTGAAAAATATGTTGGGTTCGCGCGTGTTATTAATAAAATACACGTTTGAACCCCGATTTTTGCTGAATTTTTTGTAAATTTGTACTTTCAAAGCAAACTCAATTAGATGAACAAGAAATATTCTATATACATGGTGCTGGCGATGTTTCTCACACTTGCCATTAGCTCATGTAACTCCTCAAATGACGAACCAACTTCGGGTGAAATAATTTCATCAAGCAGCAACACATCCACGTTGGTGTCGAGTTTTACATTAGGAAGCAACAAAAAGGTGCTCTACAACCTTGATTCTGTGTATTTTTCCATTGATCAGGAAAAAAATCTCATCTACAACGCCGACTCTCTGCCAAAAGGCACAGATGTGTCGCACCTCACCGTTTCGGTCAATTTCCCCACAGCGGTAGGCAAGGCGGTGTTTAAGGTGAAGGACAGCCAGTGGATGAAGGACAAAGAGGTGGAATACACCAGCGAAACCACCGACAGCATCGACTTCACCAGCCCTGTGGAACTGGAAATCACTTCGCAAGACGGCAAGGTGATTCGCTCCTACACCGTGAGCGTGAATGTGCACAACATGAAGCCCGACTCACTCTACTGGGACCAACGCGCACGCCGCGACCTGCCCAACACCAGTGGCTATCCAAGAGCAGAAAAGGCTGTGGCTCAGAACGGCAAATACTTCTGCCTCGTGGCCGACAATTACGGATATGTGCTTTCCACAGCCACCAACCCTGGTCAAGGCACTTGGGAAAAGAAGAATGTGGCATTTGATTTCACACCCAACGTGCAATCGCTCGTAGCATCAAACGATGCGCTCTATATCCTCTCCATTTCAGGCGTGCTTTACAAGAGCACCGATGAGGGCACCACATGGACCAACTGCTCTGTGACTTGGCGCAGCATCAAGGGCGCATACGAAGGCAAGGTGCTGGGTGTGCTGAAAGACGGAAACGAATACAAATACGACGAATATCCACGTGGCAACTATGTGCCAAAGGCTATTGATGCCGCTTTCCCAATCACTGGTTCTTCTGAATTTGTGATGGCAAGCAACTCTTGGACCGACGCTCAGCAAGGTATGATTGTGGGAGGTTTGACCAAAGACGGCAAATTGTCGAAAGCCGTATGGGGCTATGATGGCAAGACTTGGGGCAGGATCGACAGCGAGTCGCTCACTTCGGCTCTCCCTGCTCTTGAAGGTGCTGCGCTCGTTTCTTACACCTCGTTTGCCAACGACACCGTTACGCACCGCCTCACCAAGCGCGCCACATGGATGGTGCTTGGCGGCCGCACAGCCGACGGCACAATGAACCGCACCACTTATGTGTCGTATAACCAAGGCATCACTTGGAGCAACGGTGGCTTGACACTTCAGTTGCCATCTTACCTGCCACTGTTTATGCACGCACAGGCATTTGTGGTGGAAGAGCGTATTTCAAAGGCGCGTGCCAAGGCACCAGTGAAGCCTGTCACCGAATGGCAATGCCCTTACATCTACCTTGTGGGTGGCACCAACGGTTCGGGCGACTTGCTCAACAGCATTTGGAAGGGTGTGATCAACCAACTCACCTTCAAACCTCTGTATTGATTTTGTAGGAATACATCTTTTCCCGAAACCCATATATGAAGAAGATTTTCGCAATATTGGCAATGGCACTGATGGCTGCTACCGCTGTGGCTCAGGAATACCGCTACGAGGTGGGTCCTGCGCTGGGTGTGAGCGGCTACATCGGCGACATCAGCAGCGGCAACATGTATAAGCACCCCGGCATTGTGGGCGGCGGCGTGTTTCGCTACAATATGAACAGCCGTATTGCGTTTAAGGGCAATTTGCTCTATGCCTCAATCAGCGGCAACAGCAACGATTGCGCCAGCAAATTCCCCGACGGAGAGCACTATGAGTTTAAGTCGCACCTCGTGGACTTGGGCGCACAGGCTGAATTCAACTTCCTCAATTATGGTGTAGGGGCGAAATATAAGAATTACAGCCGCATTTCCCCATACATGGTGCTGGGCGTGGGTGCTACCGCCGCATTCGTCGATGGCACGCACTTCACCTTCAACATTCCTATGGGTGTGGGTGTGAAATATAAAGTGAAAGAGCGTCTCAACCTCGGCTTCGAGTTCACCATGCGCAAGGCGTTTGGCGACCGTCTCGACGGATTGAGCGACCTTTACCGTATTCAGCATGGCTTTGCCAAGAACACCGACTGGTATTCGGTGGCGATGTTCACCATCACCTACGAGTTCAGCAAGCGTTGCTCAAAATGCCACTATGTGGAGTGATAATTTAAAAGATTGAATATAATTTTACACATTATATATAATATAAGCAGTGTCGCTAATTGATAAAATAGACAAAACAAGAATCCCACGCCACGTTGCCATAATTATGGACGGCAACGGACGGTGGGCAAAAAAGCGTGGCATGATTCGCTCATTTGGCCATGAGAATGGTGTGCCCACAGTGCACAACATCACCGAGGTGGCTAACGACCTGGGTGTGGAATACCTCACGCTCTACACATTCTCTACCGAAAACTGGAACCGTCCGCAAATGGAGGTGGATGCGCTGATGCACTTGGTGGTCACTTCGATTGAGAAGGAGACTCCCGAACTGATAGAGAAGAATGTGCGCCTCACCACCATTGGCGATATGGAGCGTGTGCCAGAATTTGCGCGCACCCGCTTGCAGAAGTGTATGGCCGACACCGCCCACTGCACCGGTATGGAGCTGTGTCTGGCGTTGAGCTACTCTTCGCGATGGGAGATTGTGGAAGCGGTGCGAGGCATTGCCAATGAGGTGGCAGAAGGCAAACTCAAGCCTGCCGACATCGACGATGCAGTGCTGTCGGCTCACATGCTCACAGCCCACATGCCCGACCCCGACCTGCTTATCCGCACAGCCGGCGACTTGCGAATCAGCAACTACCTGCTGTGGCAGATTGCTTACAGTGAACTCTATTTCACGCCAGTTCTTTGGCCAGATTTCTCTAAGGAAGATTTCTTGGAAGCCATCATCGACTTCCAGAGCCGTGAGCGCCGATTTGGCAAAACAAGCGAACAGGTGATTAATGATAATGAACAAAATTGACGATATGCGATATAAAGCTATTCTACTACTCGTATCCATTCTTGCGCTTGCCACAAGCGTGAAAGCACAAGAAACCTACACAGTGAACGACACCATCTACAATCCGAAAGTGGTATTCTCCGGACATCACCCTAAATATGAGATTGCCGGAATTAAAGTGACTGGTGCCGACAACTATGAAGATTACATTATCATCGGCTATTCGGGGCTTTCGATTGGTCAGCGCGTGGAAATTCCGGGCGAAGACATCAAGAATGCCGCTAAGCGCTTTTGGCGTCAGGGCCTGTTCTCCAAGGTGCAAATCAAGGTGGAAAAGGTGTATGGCGACAAGGCTTGGCTCGAATTCGACCTTCAACAGCAACCCCGTATCTCGCAAGTGAACTACTTGGGCATGAAGGGTGGCGAGAAGAAGGACGTGATTGAGCGTTTGGGTCTTACCCCAGGCAACCAGATGACCCCTAACATTGCCGACCGTGTTAAAATCATCGTTCAGAAGTATTTTGCCGACAAGGGCTTCGACAAGGCCACCGTTGAGGTGATTCAAAAGGAAGACTTGAGCAAGAAGAACGAGGTGATTGTTGACATCGTTGTTGACAAGCACTCGAAGATCGGCGTCCATAAAATCTACATCGACGGCAACGAGGTGTTGAGCGACGGCAAGATCAAGGGTGCGATGAAGAAAACCAACGAAACTGGCTTCTTCAACTTCAGAAAGTGGTTCAGTCAGAAGAAGTTCGTTGCCACCGACTACGACGAAGACAAGAATCGCATTATTGAAAAGTATAACGAACTCGGCTATCGCGATGCACGCATCGTGAGCGATAGCGTGGTGGCTTATAGCGACAACAAGGTGGATGTGCACCTGCGCGTGGAAGAAGGTAAGAAATACTATATTTCAGGCATCAACTGGGTGGGCAACACCGTATATCCAACCGAATATCTCGAAAATGTGCTTGGCATGGAAAAAGGCCAGGTGTATAACCAGAAGAAACTCAACAAGCGTTTGAGCACCGACGACGATGCAGTGTCGAACCTCTATCTTGACAAGGGTTACCTCTTTGCGCAGATTGTGCCAGTTGAAACCCATGTGGAGGGCGACTCTATCGCACTTGAAATGCGCCTCTTTGAGGGTAAGCGCGCCACCATCAACCGCGTGGTGATCAACGGTAACGACCGCCTTTATGAAAAGGTGATTCGTCGTGAACTTCGTGTGCGTCCAGGCGACCTCTTCTCAAAGAGCGACTTGATGCGTTCGGCTCGTGAAATTGCGCAAACCGGTCACTTCGACCCTGAAAAGATGGACATTCGCCCTGAGCCTAACGAAGAAAACGGTACGGTTGACATTATCTTCGGTTTGGAATCGAAGGCCAACGACCAAGTGGAATTCTCGGCTGGTTGGGGTCAAACCGGTATCATCGGTAAGGTGAGTTTGAAGTTTACCAACTTCTCTATCCAAAACCTGTTCCACCCATCATCGTTCAAGGGCATTATTCCACAGGGTGAGGGTCAAACATTCACCATCAGCGCGCAGACCAACGCCAAGTATTACCAATCTTACAGTGTGTCGTTCCTCGACCCATGGTTTGGCGGTAAGCGTCCTAACTCGTTGAGCGTGTCGGCATTCTACAGCCGTCAGACCGGTATCAACTCCAGTTACTACAACACGCTCTACCAAAACGGTATGTATAACTACTACAACAATTACTACTATGGTAGCAGCTACGGCTATGGCAACAACTATGGCTACGGCAACAACTACTACGAAGACGCATACGACCCTAACAAATACTTGCAAATGGGTGGTGTGACCATCGGCTTCGGTAAGCGTTTGAAATGGCCTGATGACTACTTTACACTCACTGCCGAACTCGGCTACCAGTGGTATAGTTTGAAGAACTGGGAATACCTCTACTATATGAACAATGGTACGTCGAACTCGCTCGTGCTGGGCTTGACTCTCGCTCGTAACAGTATCGACAACCCACTCTACACCCGCCGTGGTAGTAGCTTCTCGCTCAGTTTCCGTTTCACTCCACCTGCAAGCCTCTTTGGCAAGAAGAACTGGAAGGCACTTTCACAGGCTACCGACGAAGCTTCGAAGAAGGAACTCTACAAATGGATTGAATACTGGAAACTCAAATTCCAGGCTCGTACCTATACACCACTGACCGACCCAGACGGACGCTGGACACTCGTGCTCATGACACGTGCCGACATCGGTTTGCTCGGAAGTTGGAACAGATATCTCACATCGCCATTCGAAACCTTCTATGTGGGTGGTGACGGTATGTCGGGCAGTTACACCTACGCTACCGAAACTATCGCACTGCGTGGTTACGACAATGGTCAGTTCACTCCTTACGGCAGCGACGGTTACGCTTACACTCGCTTCTTGATGGAACTTCACTTCCCATTGATGCTCTCTCCAAGTGCCACCATCTATCCGCTGGCATTTATCGAGGCTGGTAATGCCTGGACAAGCGTGAGCCGCTTCTCTCCATTCGACCTCAAGCGCTCAGCTGGTGTGGGTGTGCGTATCTTCCTCCCAATGCTTGGTATGATGGGTATCGACTGGGGTTACGGTTTCGACAAGGTGTATGGCACAAAGGGTGGCAGCAACTTCCACTTCGTGCTCGGTCAGGAATTCTAAAAATAAACTATTTGTGCTTCGCAGAGTCTAAACTCACAGAATCCACAAGTATTATCAACTAAATAATTCGACACACTATGATGAAAAAATTTGTAATGCTCTTAATCGCCGTGGCGGCTTTCGCAGCCACAGCCTCTGCACAAAAGTTTGCGTTCATCGACCAGGAATATATCTTGAAGAAAATCCCTAACTATGAAATGGCAAACGAGCAGTTGAACCAGATTTCACAACGCTGGCAGCGTGAGGTGGAAACCTTGGAAAAGGAGGCCGACACAATGTATAAGAATTACCAAGCCGACATGGTGTTCCTCACCGACGAGCAAAAGAAGAAGAAGGAAGCCGAAATCGTGGCTAAGGAAAAGGAAGCCTCTCAGCTCAAATATAAATACTTCGGCCCACAGGGCGAGCTCTACAAAAAGCAGCAGTCGCTCATCAAGCCTATTCAAGACGACATTTATGCCGCTTGCAAAAAGGTGTGTGAGGAAAAGGGCTATCAGGTGATTTTCGACCGCGCGTCGATTCAAGGCGCAATGTATGTGTCGCCACGCATCGATGTGACCGATGAAGTGATTGCAAAATTAGGCTACTAATTCACCCTACAATATAAAGGAAAAAATATTATAAACTTAAATAACACATTACTACAATTATGTTCAAGAAATTTATCCTCGCAGCTCTTGTTGCTGCTCCTATGATGCTTTCAGCACAATCAGCTGTTAAATTCGGTATGGTTAATCCAGCAGAAATCTTCCAAGTGATGCCTGAAACAGCTACAGCTCAAAACACCCTCAAGGCAGCAAGCGACAAGTATCAACAACAAGGCAAGGCACTCCAAGACGAACTTCAAAAGAAAAGCCAAGAACTCGAAGAACTTGAAAAGGCTAAAGCCGCTCAAGCCACTATCGAAGCAAAGACTAAAGAAGCTCAAGACCTTTACACTCGCCTGCAAAACTTCTCACAAACTGCTCAACAAGACCTCCAAAAGCAACAGGAAACTTTGATGGCACCAATCCAACAAAAACTCCAAAACGCTATCCAAGCAGTGGGTGCTAAGGGTGGTTACACTGCAATCCTCGACTCTGCTACACTTCTCTACAAGGGCAACTCTATGGAAGATGTGTCAGCAAAAGTGAAAGCAGAACTCGGCATCAAGTAATTTTTGCACTCACACAAAAATAAACGATAAAGATACAGCCTGTCTCTCCCCGCAGAGATAGGCTTTCTTTTTTGGAATTGAACTACAGGTCGTCCCTGTAATCATATATTTAGTGATGATTGTAAAAAATCTCATAGGGATTTGATGTGCGTAGGCAGGTATGCAGAAAAAATGTAATGGAGCGAAGCGAAATGGAATCTTTTCGAAATGCCTGCAATGGATATGTAAGTGTTATGCATTCCAGCGGAATGCGACAACATCAAATTGTCCATTGGTGGCGAAATCGCATCCCGCTGGGATGCGTATTTGTTATGCGATATTTGCAGGCATTTCGCTTCGGTTATGCTCCATTTCGCTTCGCTCATTACGCATAACCTTCGCTGCATACCTGCCTACACACATCAAATTCCTAACGGAATTTCGTCGCAAACCTTCTTTGGGGTAACTTGTATATCAATTCTTTCTTTTTTGCCCAATAAAGAAATATTACTAACTTTGTAGAAATGTAAGCCCCACAAATGCAGGGGGTGCAAATGTAGTGTAACAAATCTAATCAAAAGGCTATGATAAAGAAATTATTACTTGTGTTGGCGGCGTTGATGCCTATGTGCATGACGGCGCAAATCGTGAAAATTGCGGTGGTCAATATCCAAGATGTGTACGACGCTTGCCCCGAAAAGGTGGCGGCTCAAGCAGCACTCTCCGAATTGAGCCAGCAGTATAAGCAAGAATATAAACTGATGCAAGATGATTTCGGCAAAAAATATGCCGACTATCAGCGTCTTGCCAACGACCCAAAAGTGTCGGCTACCATCAAGGAACGCCGCATGAATGAGATTCAAGACGAAGATGATAAAGTGAAGCAATTTCTGCAACAAGTGGATAAGGAACTTGCCGCCAAGAAAGCCGAACTCAACAAGGAAATCTACGCAAAGATCAACGCGGCAGTGAAAGCAGTGGGCGAAGCAGGCGACTTCACCTACATTTTCGACATCTCTCAAACCCCATTGGCATACACCGGCCCCACAGCCATCGACCTCACCCAATTAGTGAAAGAAAAATTAGGCTTAAAGTGATTTCACAATGCTGTATATATTATTTAGATTATGCTGTGGAATAATAACTCTTATTAGTTATTGTACGGGATTTACTTATGAAGAGGTCAATTCGATTTTGTTTATTTATGGCGAACCTATAATTATAGGTTTATGTAATTTGTTCATTTTATTTAAAAGTTTCAATCATAAACTTTTATGTGTGTTCATTACACTATATAATATTTTTTATTTATTTGTAATATCAAAGATTTTCATTCACTATATTCCATATTCATTACACAATGCATGTGTAGTGGCTTATAAAGATCTGGAGACATTAGGGTCGATTACCGGATTTGGATATGTAGGAATTAATCTATTTCTATTTATTATTCTACCATTATTATTAGTGAATTTAAATATTATATTTTACGCCATTATCAAACGAAACCGTAATAGCAAGACACAGCCCCTCTCATAATTTACTGATTGTGTAGAAGGAATTAGATACATAAAGGAATCCCCACACCACAGCTCCCGAATCCCCACCACAGATTCGGGAGCAGCCACATCATCCCCCACCCACCACTTCATGGCTGTTGGGGATTTTTTCACCGATTTTTTTAAAAAAGTCAACAGGTCAACGTGTCAACAGGTCAACGAGTAATAAGTTAGCAAGTCAATGGGGGGCAACAAGTGACATGCCATTTCGATTTGTTTTGTTGAATCGGTTGAATCTGTGTGAGCTTTTTTTGAAAAATCTGTGAGAGAGGGTGGGGTTGTGAATATTTTGGATGGGGATTATTTGGAATTGTAGGAATTAAACTATAAATTTGTGGTATCAGATTGCCGTGCAGTGTGTCAGTATGCCGTGCGGTTACGGATGTATGTTCTCCACTTATCCTTCTGACTCAAAAAATGATTTTTCACAACTTTAAAATGCCTTAATTATAATGAAACCCCAAATATCTCAATCGCGTGAAAATATCGACGACAACGTTTTTGAAATTAACGGAATCTACTATACAAAGAATGATAGTGGTGAAACCCTTTCCGTCACCTATAGTCCTACTAAATACACGGGTGCCATTAATATTCCAGCAAGTGTGACTTATAAAGGCACCAGTTACCCCGTCACCTCTATCGGCGATTGGGCTTTCAAAGATTGCTTGGGTCTAAGTTTTATCACAATCCCCGATACCGTCATTTCTATTGGCGATTGGGCTTTCAAAGATTGCTTAGGTCTAACTTCTGTCACCATCCCCGACTCCGTCATCTTTAATGGAAGGGGTGCTTTTGAAGGTTGCTCAAACCTGACATCTATCAATTATAAAGCAGCTAATTGTCATCAACCCAACAGGCATCAATCAGATTATCTCCAATTTGTTATAGATGATTTTTATTTATTGGAGGAATATGGTCCTGAAGCAAGGTTTAAAGGTTGTCCACTAACAACTCTCAATATTGGAGAAGGTGTCAAAAAGATACCAGAATATTTGGCATGTAATCAAAAAGGTCTTACCACTGTCACCATCCCTGACTCCGTCACTTCTATCGGTGATTGTGCTTTTGAAGGTTGCTCTGGTTTGACTTCTGTCACGATTCCTGTTTCCGTCACCTCTATCGGCAAAGAGGCTTTCAAAGGTTGCTCTGATTTAACCACTGTCACTATCCCTGATTCTGTTACTTCTATCGGTGACGGGGCTTTTGTTGGTTGCTCAGGTCTAACTTCAGTCATCATAGGCGGCTCCGTCACCTCTATCGGCAAAGAGGCTTTCAAAGGCTGCTCTGATTTAACCACTGTCACCATCCCTGATTCTGTTACTTCTATCGGTGATAGAGCTTTCGAATGGTGCAGTGGTCTGACAACTGTCACTTATAATGCAATCAATTGTGTTGGATCTCTTTGTTTTCAAGGCTGTTCACTAACAACTCTCAATATTGGAGAGGGAGTCAAACGGATACCAGAATATTTGGCAGAGGGTCAAAGTAGGTTAACATCTGTCGCCATCCCCGACTCCGTTACCGATATTGGACAGGGAGCTTTTGGGGACTGCAAGGGGCTGATCTCTGTTACAATTGGTTCTTCCGTCACTTCAGTCGGTTGGGGGGCTTTCCATGGATGCACGAGTCTGGCCCTCGTCACCTATAATGCTACCAATTGTAAAGGTCCTATTGAAAATAGTTCTCCCGAACCTTGGTTTAAAGATAGTCCACTAAGTGCACTCAATATTGGTGAAGGAGTCAAACAAATACCAAATTATCTGGCATATGGTCAAAAAGCTCTGCTTTCAGTCACCATTCCCAATTCCGTCACTCATATAGGTTGTGGGGTTTTTACTGGCTGTGAGGGTTTAACAGCAGTTTCTATTCCCGCTTCCGTCACTTTTATTGGTGAGGAGGCATTTGCGAACACCCCATGGTATAATAACAAGCCAGACGGAATGGTCTATATCGGGAAAGTGGTATATAAGTACAAGGACGATATGCTCTGCAACACTTCTGCCGTGATAAAAGATGGAGTTGTGTCGGTGAGTCCTCGTGCTTTTGAGAACTGCAAGGGACTGACGGATGTCACTATTCCTGATTCCGTCTCCTCTATTGGTGATGGGGCTTTCTGTGGTTGCTCGGGTCTGACAGTTGTAACTATTGGCAACTCCGTCACCTCTATTGGGAAAGCAGCATTCTATGGTTGCAATGGTTTGTCGTCGGTTGTCATTCCCGATTCCGTCACTTCTATCGGCGGTCGTGCTTTCTATGGTTGTTCGGGGCTGACTGCTGTCACCATCCCCTCTTCCCTCACCTCTATCGGCTACTGGGTTTTCAAAGGCTGCTTGAATCTGACCTCTGTTACTTATAATGCAATTAATTGTGAGGGTTTGGATGATGATTCTTTTTATGAAGAAGATGATTTTTTTTATGAACCACTACCATGGTTTACAGACAGTCCACTAACGACTCTCAATATTGGTGAAGGAGTCAAACACATACCAAATTATCTGGCATGCGGTCAAAGGAGGCTAACTTCTGTCACTATTCCTAACTCCGTCACCTCTATTGGTGATAGGGCTTTCATACGCTGTTCAGGTCTAACCTCTGTCACTTATAATGCAATTAATTGTGATACATCTTGTTGTTTTCATGCTTGTTTACTAACGACTCTCAATATAGGTGAAGGAGTCAAACACATACCAAATTGTCTGGCATGCGGTCAAAGGAGGCTAACTTCTGTCACTATTCCCGCTTCTGTCACCTCTATCGGTGATAGTGCATTCTGTGACTGCTCAGGTTTGACTTCTGTCACCATCCTCGCTTCTGTCACCTCTATCGGTGGCAGTGCATTCCGTGGTTGCACTGGTTTGTCTTCTGTCACCATCCCCGCTTCCGTCACCTCTATCGGTGGTGGGGCATTCCGTAGTTGCACTGGTTTGACTTCTGTCACCATCCCTGACTCCGTCACCTCTATCGGTGATAGTGCATTCTGTGGCTGCTCAGGTTTGATTTCTGTCACCTTCCCCACTTCCGTCACTTCTATTGGACGTTGTGCTTTCGACGGATGCAAGGGGCTGACGGCAGTAACTATTCCCAACTCCGTCATCTCTATCGGCGATAGCGCTTTTGCTGGTTGCTCTGGCCTTACCTCTATTACCATCCCCGACTCCGTTACCTCTATCGGTGGCAGTGCATTCCGTGGTTGCATTGGTCTGACCTCTGTCACGATTCCCGATAGTGTCACTTCTATCGGTACAGGGACTTTCGCATGGTGTAAGGGTCTAATTTCTATAACTATTCCCGACTCCGTCACTTCTATCGGCAAGGTGGCATTCAAAAAATGCTTGGTTTTGACATCTATCACCATTCCATCTTCGGTCATTTCTATTGGGGATGGGGCTTTTGAAGACTGTGAGGGTCTAACCTCTGTCATCATCCCCGATTCCGTTACAGCTATTGGGGATGGGGCTTTCAAGGGGTGCTTTGGCTTGACTTTTATCACCATTCCCGATTCACTCACCTCTGTCGGCAAAGAGACTTTCAAGGACTGCTCAGGTCTAACCTCTGTCATCATCCCCGATTCCGTCACCTCTATTGGCAAGGATGCTTTCAAAAATTGCTCGGGTTTAACATCTGTGACTATTCCCGATTCCGTTATTTCTATAGAGAAAGGGACTTTTGAAGACTGTGAGGGGTTAACCTCTGTCATCATCCCCGATTCCGTCACAGCTATTGGAGATGGGGCTTTCAAGGCCTGCTTCGGGTTGACTTTTATCACCGTCCCTGATTCCGTCACCTCTATCGGCAAAGAGGCTTTCAAGGACTGCTCAGGTTTAACCTCTGTCATAATTCCCGACTCTGTCATTTCTATCGGCGAAGGGGCTTTCAAAGGCTGTGCTGGTCTAACTTCTATCATCATCGGCAACTCCATCACCGAAATTGGAAAATGGGTTTTCCAGGGTTGTTCTAACCTGACCTTTGTTACTTATAACGCAATTAATTGTGAAGGCCCTGCTGATAATATATATTCCAAACCTTGGTTTGAAGACTGTCCACTAACAACTCTCAATATTGGTGAAGGAGTCAAACAAATACCAAATTATTTGGCATATTGTCAAAGAGAATTAACTTCTATCACTATTCCTAACACCATAACCTCTATCGGAAAAAATGCTTTTTGGTGTTGCTCAGGTCTGACAGCTGTCACATATAATGCTACCAATTGTGATCAATCTATTTGTTTTCAAGGTTGTCCACTAATGATCCTTAATATTGGAGAAGGGGTCAAACGGATACCAGAATCTTTGGCATATGGTCAAAGAGGACTTACTTCTATCACCATTCCCGATTCAGTCATTTCTATCGGCGAAGGGGCTTTCAAAGGCTGTGCTGGTTTAACCTCGATCATCATCCCCGACTCCGTAACCTATATCGATGATGGTGCATTTGAAGGTTGCTCTGGTCTAACCTCGATTATTATCCCCGCCTCCGTAACCTCTATCGGTGATAGTGCGTTTGAAGGTTGCTCTGGTCTAACCTCGATTATTGTCCCCGTCTCCGTAACCTCTATCGGTGATAGTGCATTTGAAGGTTGCTCTGGTTTGACTTCTGTCACCATCTCTGACTCCGTCACCTCTATCGGCCATTATGCTTTCAAAGGTTGTACTGGTTTGACTTCTGTCACCATCTCTGACTCTGTAACCTCTATCGGTCATTGCGCATTCAAAGGTTGTACTGGTCTGACCTCTGTCACCATCCCCGATTCCGTCATCTCTATTGATTTTGGGACTTTTGAGGGTTGCTCTAGTTTGACCTCTGTCATTATTGGTAACTCTGTTACGTATATCAGCGATGATGCTTTTATGGGTTGCATAAGGTTAGTCTCTGTCACTTATAATGCAATCAATTGTGAGGCGGATTATTATGATTCCGAACCTTGGTTTAGAGACTGTCCACTCACTACACTTGATATTGGAGGAGGAGTCAAACGAATACCAGAGTTATTGGCAAGTGGTCAAAGTGGTCTAACGTCGGTTACCATCCCCGCTTCTATCACCTCTATCGGCGATTGTGCATTCGAAGGCTGCTCGGGTCTAACAACTGTCACCTATAATGCAATCAATTGTGATAGATCTCTTTGTTTTCAAGGTTGTTCACTAACGACTCTCACTATTGGAAATGGTGTCAAACAAATACCAGATGGTCTGGCTTGTGGTCAAAGTAGACTAACAACTATCACCATTCCTGACTCCGTCACCTCTATCGGTGATAGTGCTTTTGAAGGTTGCTCTGGTCTAACCTCTGTTACTATCTCTGCTTCCGTCACCTCTATCGGTGATAAGGCATTTGCGGACACTCCATGGTATGATAGCAAGTCAGTTGGAATGGTATATATAGGTAAAGTGGCATATAAATACAAGGGCGAAATGCCTTGCGGCACCTCTGTAGTCATAAAAGAAGGTTCCGTTTCAATAAGTCCTTGTGCATTTGAAGGCTGTACAGGTTTGACCTCTGTCACCATCCCTGCTTCCGTCACCTTTATCGGTTGGAGTGCTTTCAAAGGTTGTACTGGTTTGACCACTGTCGTCCTTCCCGAGACTATCACCTCTATTGAATGGGGGGCATTTGCAAACACTCCATGGTATGATAACAAGTCAGACGGAATAGTATATATCGGTAAAGTGGTAGATAAATACAAGGGTGAGATGCCTTGCGACACTTCTATTGTCATAAAAGAAGGCGTTGTTTCAATAAGTCCTTGGGCTTTTGCAAATTGCTCATGTTTGATTTCTGTCACTATCCCTGGTTCCGTCACCTCTATCGGTGATAGTGCTTTTACTGGTTGTACAGGTCTAACCTCTGTTACTATCCCCGACTCCGTCATTTCTATCGGTGATAGTGCATTTGAAGGTTGCTCTGGTCTAACCTCTGTTACTATCTCTGCTTCCGTCACCTCTATTGATAGGGAGGCTTTTAAGGACTGCGCTGGTTTGACTTCTGTCATCATCCCTGACTCCGTCACCTCTATCGGTGATAGTGCATTTGAAGGTTGCTTTGGTCTAACCTCTATTACTATCTCTGCTTCCGTCACCTCTATTGATAGGGAGGTTTTTAAGGACTGCACTGGTTTGACTTCTGTCATCATCCCCGACTCCGTCACCTCTATCGGTGATAGTGCTTTTGAAGGTTGTATAGGTCTAACCTCTGTTACTATCCCCAACTCCGTCACTTCTATCGGTGATAGTGCTTTTGAAGGTTGTACAGGTCTAACCTCTGTTTCTATCCCCGACTCCGTCACTTCTATCGGTGATAGTGCTTTTGAAGATTGCTCTGGTCTAACCTCTGTTACTATCTCTGCTTCCGTCACTTCTATTGAATGGGGGACTTTTAAGGACTGCACTGGTTTGACTTCTGTCATCATCCCCGACTCCGTCACTTCTATCGGTAATTTTGCTTTCGAGGGTTGCACGAGACTAACTACTGTCACTATTGGTAAGTCCGTCACTGAAATTGAGAGTGAAGCTCTATGGTGTGAAAATCTTCGTAAAATATATTCGCTCAATCCCAACCCTCCAGTATTTTGGCCAAACACATTTTATAGTCATTATGTTGATGTTTATGTGCCTGAACGGAGTATTTCAAAATATCGAAAAGATGGATGTTGGAAATTGTTCGAGTCTTTCCATGCTATTGTGGTACCACATGACGATGGTGTGACGGATGGTGACGATGACTTAAAGTGAACTTTGACCCTCTCCGAGGGTCATACTGGTGGGGGCACCAAGTTGCGCGCTCTTGCTTTGCAAGGGCGCTTGCATGGTGTTTCGCATGATGCGGCATCTTTGATGCCTATGTGTTTTTTTTGGGGGGGGGTGATTATATTCGTTAAAAAATGGGGGTTAATTGGGTTTTTAATGGATTAAATCGGTGTTTCGGACCATCAATCGGACCTTTCTGACCCAAACAGACCCAAGGCAGACCCAAACGGACCCAAAGCAGACCCAAACTCTTCGGCCTCATCAGACCTCCGAAAACTCGTTGGCTTGTTGACCTGTTGACCTGTTGACTTTGCTGGGGAGGGGGCAAAAAAAAAGGCCCTTATTCTCACGAACCGGGGACTTTTGAATTTTATGAATAGAATCTGTATAGAAAAGTGCAATATTATTTCTTTATTTCGATGCAAATTTAATCACAGTTTCTGTTTCCAACAAATCTTTTTTGAAAAAAAATGTGTAAAATGGTAAGATGGACAATTTTTTTCCGAAATTCACCAATTTACGGAGCGAATCCATTATCTTTGCATAGCAAAAATTCCGAGCATTGTGCCGCTTCGGTTTTGTTTTGAGATATTCGGAATTTATTTTTTTTGCGCGGCACGGTTTTTTGGTACGGATATTGCAATATCAATAACGATAAATGGCGAAACGCATCTTCATATATATAATTCTGGCGTTAGGCTTTTGCTTTGGGGCAAATGCCTCACAGTCCGACTCTGTGCGTGTGAGCCTCGTGACCATTTACCCAGGCAGTGAAATCTATGAACTTTACGGACACACCGAATTGCGTGTGCAGGACGAGCATGGCGACTATTTCTTCAATTATGGCTTGTTCGACTTCAACGCGCCAGGCTTCGTGTATAGGTTTGTAAAAGGCGAGACCGACTATCTGTGCGGTGCCATTCCAGCCACTTATGCGCTATCGGGTTATGATGGCCGCAGGGTGGTGGAGCAGCAACTCAATTTGAGCCAAACGCAGGCGCAGCTCGTGCGTGACTTGCTTGTAGAGAACGCGCGTCCTGAAAACGCCACTTATCGCTATAAATTTGTGAGCGACAACTGCGCCACCCGTCCACGCGATATCATTGAGTGTGCGCTGGGCGATTCGTTGACATATCACCCTGCGGCGTCTGCCAAACTGACATATCGCGACATGATGCACAACTACAACGGCAATTATGCGTGGAGCCGATTTGGAATCGACCTTGCCTTGGGGTGCGACCTCGACACTGCGATCACCTATCGCCAACAGATGTTTGCGCCTGTAGTGCTGGAGAAAGCCCTGGCAAAAGCCACGGTGAAGCGTGCCAATGGCAGCGTGGTGCCTCTTGTGGGCACTACCGAGGTGCTTGTTGATGGTTCGGAAGAAGGTTTGGTGGCGCCACCCACACCGTGGTATGCCACACCGCTTTTTGTGGCGCTGGTGCTGCTGGCATTGGCGTTGGCTTTGACGATGCGCGACTGCCGCCGCCACAAGGTGAGCCGCTGGTTCGACACGTTAGTGTTTGCCGCCTATGCCTTGTGGGGCTGTGTGATATTCTTCCTTGTGTTTGTTTCCACCCACGAGTGCACATCGCCCAACTACAACGCCCTGTGGCTTCACCCTGCATACCTGCTCTTGGCTGTTTTGCCATGGGTGGCAAAAGCAAGAAAAGTGCTCACCGCATTGCATATCATCAATTTCGTATGGCTTACTGCTTCGGCAGCGCTGCTTGCCACAGGCATGCTCTCGCAAGAGTTGCTCCTGTCGTTCTATGTGCTGATGGCTGTGCCGATGGTGCGCTCATTTAATTATTTATACATTCATCGCTTATGCAATCACGAAGTGGTCAAATAAATCGCCTGCTCACATCTATTATGGCTTCCATGGTGGTGCTTTCCGCTATGGCAGCTGTGGAGGTGCGTATGCCCAACCAAGAGGTGGAGGTGATAGTGAACCAGCTTCGCACCGATTGCACCCTGTTGCTCTCCGACCGCGAGGGGCAGGAGGCACTTGGCAGAATCCTGCGCCACCCGAAGGGCATGGTGCTGATGCGCGCCATAAAAGGACTGTCGCAAAAGCATATTGGCGGAGAATTTACATGCCACAAGTCGGTGGCTGCCACACTCCCCAAACTTCTCATTCCCACTCAAGAAAAATCCTTACAATTCATTAATATACCCATTGAATCGGCTCTTTTGGCACCATCCACCCAGAGCCTATTGCGCGTTCGCGCCCCCAGTATTGTTTTAGCGTAAGCCCCCAATCCGCCACGCCCACCGCATCAGCCCCAATAAAATCCGCAAAATCCGCAAAATCGGCGCGAGGCGCGAGGCAGGGTAGGGCGAGGTTTAGGGCACAATCAGATGCGATTTTTCAACTATTTTTATTATCTTTGTACCTCATTATGTGGTGCTTTGAAGCGCCGCCAGCAAGCGGCGACGAGGCACTACGGTGAATACGTAAAAAAACAATACAAAACTATATATGGGATTAAATGACTTTTTAAAATCGATGTTCGGCAGCAAGAGCGACCGTGACTTGAAGAAACTGCGCCCTATCTTGCAGAAAATCAAGCAAGTGTATCCAACTGTGGAAGCTTTGTCGAACGATGAACTCCGTGCGCGTGTCACGGCAATCCGTCAAGAGATTCAGGACGATGTGCAACCACTCCGCGACGAAATCGCAAAAATCAAGGTGGAAGTAGAAGAACTTGACTTTGAAAAGCGTCAACCACTTTGGGACAAGGTCGATAAACTGCAAAAAGAAGTGCTCGACCGCATTCAGGCTAAGCTCGACGAAGTGCTTCCTGAAGTGTTCGCCATCGTGAAAGATACCGCTCGCCGTTTCGCACAAAATGAAACCATCGAGGTGACCGCTACCGACTTCGACCGCAAATTGGCGGCTGAAGGTCGCGACTTCCTCACCATCGAGGGCGACAAAGCCACTTACTACAACCACTGGGTGGCTGGTGGCAACGAGGTGACTTGGGATATGATTCACTACGACGTGCAGCTCATCGGTGGTATCGTGCTTCACCAAGGTAAGATTGCCGAAATGGCTACCGGTGAAGGTAAAACCCTCGTGGGTACGCTCCCTGTGTTCCTCAACGCACTTAGCGGCAACGGTGTGCACATGGTGACCGTGAACGACTACCTCGCAAAGCGTGACTCGGAATGGATGGGCCCTCTCTACATGTTCCACGGCATCAGCGTGGCTTGTATCGACAAGACTCGCCCTAACTCAAAGGAACGCCGCGATGCATACAACTGCGACATCACTTTCGGTACGAACAGCGAATTTGGTTTTGACTACCTTCGCGACAACATGTGTATGACACCAGAGGAAATGGTGCAGCGTCCACACAACTTTGCCATCGTGGATGAGGTTGACTCCGTGCTTATCGACGATGCCCGTACACCTCTTATCATCTCTGGTCCTGTGGCAAGAGGTGAAGACCAAATGTTCAACGACTTCAAGCCAAATGTGGAGCGTGTGTATGAAGCACAGCGCCGCCTCGTCACCCAATTGCTCGCCGACTCTAAGCGCATGATGGCAAGCGACGACGACAAGGTGTTTGAAGAAGGCGCATTGCTGCTCTACCGTGCCCACAAGGGTCTTCCAAAATACAAGCCTCTGATCAAGTATCTGTCGGAGGAAGGTGTGAAGCAGTCGATGATGAAAATCGAGGCTAAGTATATGCAAGACAACAGCCGCGATATGCACATCGTCACCGACCCTCTCTACTTCATCATTGAAGAGCAGAACAACACCGTAGAACTTACCGATAAGGGTATCGACGTATTGACAAAGGGCACCGAAGACCCATTGTTCTTCGTGCTTCCAGATATTGCGAGCGAACTCTCAGCCGTGACCAACGAACCTCTCTCCGACGAAGAGAAGGTGGCAAAGCGCGACCAGTTGCTCCAAAACTATTCGCTCAAGGCAGAGCGTGTGCACACCGTAACTCAGTTGCTGAAGGCTTACACCCTCTTCAACCGCGACGATGAATATATCGTTGACGAGGAAGGCAAGGTGAAGATTGTGGATGAGCAGACCGGCCGTATTATGGAAGGTCGCCGCTACAGCGATGGCTTGCACCAAGCTATCGAGGCAAAGGAAGGTGTGAATGTTGAAGCCGCTACTCAGACTTTCGCAACCATCACATTGCAGAACTATTTCCGTATGTATCACAAGCTCGCTGGTATGACTGGTACTGCCGAGACCGAGGCTGGTGAATTCTGGGAAATCTACAAACTCGATGTGGTGACTATCCCAACCAACAAACCTGTGCTCCGCAACGATATGCCTGACCGTGTGTACAAAACACAAAAGGAGAAATTCAATGCGGTGATTGCCGAAATTGAAAAGATGCGCAATTCAGGCCGTCCTACACTGGTGGGTACCACCTCTGTGGAAATCTCTGAAATGCTTAGCCGTATGCTCCGTTTGCGTCACATTCCACACCAGGTGCTGAATGCGAAACTCCACCAACAGGAAGCCGACATCGTGGCTCAAGCAGGTCAGAGCGTAGATGGCAAGGGTGTTGTGACCATCGCTACCAACATGGCAGGTCGTGGTACCGACATCAAGCTCTCGAAGGAAGTGAAAGACGCTGGTGGTTTGGCAATCATCGGTACAGAGCGTCACGAGTCACGCCGCGTCGACCGTCAGTTGCGTGGTCGTGCCGGCCGTCAAGGCGACCCAGGTAGCTCAGTGTTCTTTGTGTCGTTTGAAGATAAGGTGATGCGCCTCTTCGCAAGCGAAAAGATTGTGAAGTTGCTCGACCGCCTCGGCTTGGAAGATGGCGAAGCTATCGAATCGCCAATGGTGACCAAGAGTATCGAAAACGCACAGAAGCGTGTGGAAGAAAACAACTTCGGTATTCGTAAGCACACACTCGAATACGACGACGTGATGAACGCACAACGTAAGGTGATTTACACCAACCGTCACCACGCAGTGCTCGGTGAGCGTATCGGCCTCGACATCATCAACACTATCTACGACACCGTGGAAGATGCCGTGGGCAAGTTCAACGACTACGAATACGAGGACTTCAAGATGCACGTGCTCACCACATTCGCTATTGAACCTCCATTCGATGAAGACGAATATCGCAAACTCGATAAACAAGACAAAATCGACCGTCTGTATAAGGTGGTGAACGATGCGTTTAACCGCAAGATGGAACGCCTCCGCGAAGTGGCTACTCCTGTAATCAATCAGATTGCACAACAGCAACTCGAAAGTGGTGCGCCTGAAGTGGGCGGTCAAATCCGTGTGCCAATCGGCGACGGCAAGCGTATGTTCGGTATCGTTGTCAACATCAAGGAAGCTTACGAAACTGGTTGCAAAAACTTGGTGAAGGCTTGGCAAAAGGCAGTGCTCCTGCTCTCTATCGACGAAAACTGGAAGGAACACCTCCGTGAACTCGACCAGTTGCGTCAGTCGGTACAGAACGCAAGCTACGAGCAGAAAGACCCACTCGTGATCTACAAGGTGGAATCGTTCAAACTCTTCCAGACTATGCTCGGTGTGCTCAGCACTAAGGTGGTGGCCACATTGCTCCGTGGTCAGATTCCAGTGGAGGCAAGCGACCCCGACAGCGTGCGCCGCGAAGGTGAACGTGCCCCAGAACGCACTCGCCCACAGCAGAGATTGAGTGAGAACCGTGGCGACGATGCACTCGCAGCGGCAGCAAAGGCCAACGCACAGGCTGCACAATCAGCATCGCCACAGTCACGCCAGCCACAAGCACCTCTGCATGTAGGACCTAAGGTGATGCCAAACGACCCATGCCCATGTGGCAGCGGCAAGAAATACAAAAAATGCCACGGCCGTTTCGCCTAATCCCCCATCGCATAAATAACGATAAACCCTAACATAAAAATTCGCTCTCTCGGTCACCACCGCAGAGAGCGATTTTTTTATCACTCACACCATCAATTCACCCAACAAAAGTCTACTAAGCCCCTAAAAAAAAGTTGATATACAAGCCGTCCAAAAGATGGGGTTGTGATGAAATTCCGTTAGGAATTTGATGTGTGTAGGCAGGTATGCAGAAAAGATGTA